>Ga0206129_10000098_pt1 | contig 142527 bp, 129 predicted proteins | sample Helgoland_Spring_8_FD_148616 | JGI IMG/M metagenome (GOLD analysis project Ga0206129, IMG submission 148616) | Pelagic subsurface seawater microbial communities from Kabeltonne, Helgoland, North Sea - Helgoland_Spring_Bloom_20160502_2 | ecosystem: Environmental > Aquatic > Marine > Epipelagic...
CAAACGCGATAATTTATTCAAACACACATAGTTCTATGTCACTATTGATGCAATAGAAATAATCATGGGTGTTTTACCAGTGAAATCATTTATATTTTATGCAGTTGTATTGGTTTTTCTGAGCTCTTGTGGAGGCGGTGATTCCTCAAATGAGCTTTTAAATCAGACACAGCAGGCTGATCAGAACTCCGTTGAGGAATCACTGCCTGTGATCGGTAGCATAGTCCGAATTGATCCAAGAGTTGACGGCATCATTCCCCATGGCGCCAAATTGGAAATTCTTGCGAATGGACACGAATGGACGGAGGGGCCGTTGTGGGTACCAGCACTTCAGGCTGTTTTATATTCGGATATTCCGAAGAACGCAATTTACCGGTGGAGTGAGAATACTGGTGCGTCTCTTTGGTTAAAGCCTGCCGGTTATACAGGTGAGACTCCGCGAACTGGTGAGCTTGGCTCGAACGGACTCCTGCTTGACAGGGAAGGACGTCTCTTATTGGCCCAACATGGAGACCGCCGCATTGCTCGTCTTATCAGTCCATTGAACGCCCCAAAAGCCGAATTTGAAACAGTTGTTGGGCAGATAGAAGCAAAACGCTTCAACTCACCCAATGACCTTGCTGTGCGGGCCAATGGCGATATTTATTTTACAGATCCACCCTATGGACTGGTACATGGAGTAGATGATCCAGCCAAGGATTTAGCTGTCCAAGGTGTCTATCGGCTTGCGACTGACGGCACGGTGACACTGCTTATCGATGACCTGTCTAGACCAAATGGCATAGTGTTCTCGCCAGATCAACAACTTCTGTATGTTGCAAACTCTGACGAGAGCCAACCGGTAATTATGGTCTATCCAGTCGAGCCTAATGGCGAGCTTGGAAATGGTAAAGTCTTTTTTAAATCATGGGGTGACGGTCTTACGGTTGATCAACAAGGACGTTTGTACGTAGCAGGTCCAGGCAAAGGTGTAATGATCCTGAGTCCAGACGGCGAACACCTGGGTTCACTAAATACCACGCAACGCACCTCAAACTGCACGTTTGGCGATGATGGTTCAACGCTCTACATTACCTCAGATATGTATCTACTTCGTGTCCGGCTTAGCGTTAAGGGGATGGGCACGTTTATTTAATTCGTCTCTTGTCTCCTTAAGTAACTCAGGATTCTCCAGCTGTCTGGTTACAAAGAATTAAAGGGAATAGACGCCGAAGGCGCAAATCTAATCTGCAATAGCCTTGATATCCAAAAAGTCGTGCAGCCCATAGACTCCATTCTCACGGCCATTACCGGACTGTTTTGTGCCGCCAAAGGGAACGTCGTAATCATAGGCCGCACCATTGATTGATACATTGCCGGCGCGCAACTGCCGCGCTACCCGCTGAGCTTTTTCTATATCCAGGGTTTGCACATAGGCGCCCAGGCCATAGACAGAATCATTGGCCAGAGCTATGGCTTGCTCCTCAGTGTCAAAGGGCATAATGCACAGCACAGGGCCAAATATTTCTTCCTGATTGACGCGCATAGCAGGGTCGACCTCAAACAGCGTGGGCCTAATATAGAAGCCGGTGTCTAATCCCTCAGGTCGTCCCGGACCGCCAGCCAACAACACAGCACCCTCATCAATGCCAGCCTGTATTTTCTGCTGTATCTGTTCGAACTGTCGCTGATTGACCACCGGGCCTATATGGTCGCCCTCCATCTGGGGATCTCCCAACTGGGTGGCCTGGGTAGCAGCCATAAGCTTGGCCTTTACCTCTGTATAAACTGAGCGTTCAATCAGTAAGCGGGTGGGTGCATCGCAGGTTTGCCCCGCGTTGGAGAAACAGGCATCCGCACTAAAGGCCACTGCAGCATCAATATCTGCATCGGCAAAGAGAATATTCGCCGACTTGCCGCCCAATTCCAAAACAACCCGTTTTACCGTCTCTACCCCATTGGCTTGCACCAGTTTACCGGCGCGCGTGGAGCCGGTGAATGACACCAGTTCAATATCAGGATGGGCGCTCATGGAATTGCCAGCGATCTCGCCATTGCCATTGATCAGATTAAAAGCGCCGGCTGGAAAGCCCGCTTCATCCAGCATCTGAGCAAATAAGATAGCGGATAAAGCCGACTCTTCACTGGGCTTTAATACACAGGTGCAGCCAGAGGCAAGGCTGGGCAATACTTTGGCCACTACCTGGTTAATAGGCCAGTTCCAGGGGGTAATTAAGGCGCAGACACCTACAGGCTCGTGAACAATAGTGGAGCCTCCGCGAGGACTTGGGTGTTCAAACTGGAAAGACTCTAAGACCTCAATCATCACTTCTATATGGCCGTCACCGCAGGGGGTTTGTACCTCATGGGTAAAGCTGCGAGGGCAACCTATTTCCATGATCATAGCGTCGGTGATGGCATCGGCATTGGCGCGATAGATATCAAGCAAGCGCTTGAACCACTGTATGCGCTGGCTGACTGTAGTTTGAGAGTAACTGGGGAAAGCAGCCTTGGCAGCAGCTACGGCTGCGTTGACGTCAGCTTCGCTAGCCATAGGAATATGAGCTACTACCTGTTCGGTGGCGGGGTTGACCAATGGCCATCTGTCTTCGCTCTGCGGTTCGACCCACTTCCCGGCAATATAAAATTTATTGTGATGCATGCTGTTATTGCTCTTATTTAAGTCCGATTATAGGTTTGCTCGGCCCGATTGAAAATATACAACAATTGTCATAATATATGTCAAAGTATATAAGAATAGCCTCTACCGCTGGTACAGTCCCTCGACCCAATAATATAATAAAAGGATTAGTCCATGAGCCCTAATGTCAAACAATTCCTCGCCGACACCGGGGCCAAAACTCCCGTTGTGTGCGGCCCTATGTACCCGGGCTCAAATCCAGAGTTAGTGGCTGCCGTATCTGAGGCCGGTGGTCTTGGGGTGGTTCAGCCCGTGGCCCTGACCTCATTATATGGCCATGATTTTCGCGAAGGTTTACAGCTTATAAAGCGGCTGACGGATCAACCCTTTGGCGTAAACTTCACCATCTTTGGTGGCGCCAATAAAAAGTACCATGAGCAGATGAAAGAATGGATGCAGATCTCTATAGAGGAGGGCGTTAAGTTTTTTCTGACTTCCTTGGGAAAGCCAGATGCCGTAGTTAAAACTGCCAAGGAGCACGGCATTGTTGTCTATCATGACGTTCCCAATAAAAAAGTGGCCCTGGCCATGCGCGACTCTGGTGTGGACGGTCTTAATTGCATCAACTGGCGCGGCGGTGGGCAGACTGGTATTCAGGCGGCTGAGCAGTTTATGGAAGAGCTGCACGATATTAAGATTCCCCTGATCTGCGCTGGCGGTGTTGGCAATGCTGAGGATTTCAGGCAGGCCTTAGAAATGGGCTACGCTGGTGTCCAACTGGGAACACGTTTTTTGGCGACCAATGAATGCATGATTACCGACTCTTACAAGCAGGCCATTGTTGATTCATCGGAGCAGGACATTGTCTGGACCAATAAGATAGCAGGTAATAATTCCTCGGTGATTAAGACAGACGATATTATGAAAGGTGGGTTGCGAACTGGGCCAGTGATTAATTTTATGCTGAGAAAACCCAATCTGAAAAAGTACGCAAGGATGTGGTTGATGAGCAAAGGTATTCGCAACTACAGCAAGACAGCATTTAACGATGATGTTAAATTTTGGCAGGCCGGCAAGGGGCTGGGCAATATAGCATCGGTTGAATCAGTGGCCGATGTAATGCATGAATTCAAGCTTACCAGTTAGATTATATTAAACCTCGGCAAACCTATAAGGGCAGCATGGATAAGCAAAAAAACCTTCCAATAATTGTTGGGGTAGGTCAGGTTGTAAATCATTGGGATGGGACTGATCAGAGTCAGGCGCCCAGCCCCATTGGCTTAATTACAGACTCTATTTCAAAAGCTCAGGCTGATGCTGGTATAGACCCACTGCATCATGAGATCGATAGGTTGGTGGTAGTGCGGGCCTTTACCGACTCTTTGCGCACGCCCTTTGATCCCTTTGGTAAAGCGACAAACCTTCCAGCAGCCATAGCTGATGCAGCATCGATAAGGGCCAGCGAGATAATTTACTCGTCAGCTGGAGGGGAGCAGCCTCAGTATCTGGTCAACGAGTTATCAAATGCTATCTCCCGCGGTGATATTCGCATGGCGATAATTGCGGGCGGAGAGGCCCATGCGGCTGTCAAGATAGCACTTAAGAAGCGCCTTCAGCTGGACTGGACCTCTGCTATTAGTGCTGAGATTGAGGATCGGGGTCCCCAGATAGACTTTATCTCTGGTTATGAAATTGCCAATGGAATGGGACTGCCTCCCCAGACCTATGCTGCTATGGAAGAGGCATTGCGTGCTAGATTGGGGCTCTCTCAAGCAGAGTATCTCGACTATATAGCGGATATCTGCGCTGGACTCTCTGCAACCGCAGAGCAGAATCCCTATGCCCAGTTTTCACGGGCAATGACTAAAGAATTCCTGGCCCAGCCATCCAGTAAAAATTACCCTATCTGCGATCCCTATCTTAAATGGCATGTGGCACAGGATGCAGTTAATCAAGCTTCATCGCTGATTTTAACCAGTGTAGGACAGGCACAGGTGCTGGGTATTCCCGAGGAAAAATGGGTTTATCTTCATGGCTATTCCAATGTTCAGGACCGGCTTGTCTCCCAGCGCCCGGATCTATCCAAGTCACTGGCTCTTGAGTTAGCGCTGACCAGCGCCATTGATCGCGCAGGCATCTCTGCAGCGGACATAGCTTACAGAGATATTTACAGCTGTTTCCCCATGGTCGTGCATTTAGCAGCCGAGGTACTAGGGTTGAACCCAGGCAAAGATGAAATGACAGTCACAGGTGGCCTGCCATTTTTTGGTGGTTCCGGAAATAATTATTCCACCCATGCCATCGCCAGTATGGTCGATAAGCTGCGCCAAGACCCAGAGGCCTATGGTCTGATTCTTGCGAATGGTGGCTATGTCAGCAAGCAGTCTGCTGGTATCTACTCAGCTCGGGCGCTGAGCACATGGACAGATCATTCAAGCAATGACCTGCAGCAAGCTATTGATGCCCAGCCTCAATATAAGCTACTAGAGCAGGACTGCGAGGCCGAGATCGAGGCTTATACAGTGCGCCACAACCGGCATGGCTGCGACCATGCCTATCTATTTGCTCGCAACACTCAGGGTCGGGTCATGGCATCTGTGCCAGCTGACCACCGTGCCACTATGCAGGCCATACATAATTTCGATAGTCCGGTGGGTAGGTCTGTAAAAATCAGGCACCGCAATGGAAAAAACTATCTCATCAATCCCCATCCAATAGGAGGTCCCATGTCAGACGATTTTCTTAGTCGCCACTTTAAATATGTAGAGCTTAAGAGAGACGACCATATTCTTGAAGTTACCCTTAATCGTCCAGATTCATACAATGCACTGTTTAGCGCCGCGCATTTTGAATTGGCGGAAATTTTTGATGAGTTTGAGCAGGATCAGGAACTCTGGGTTGCCATTATTACAGGCGCCGGTGAAAAGGCTTTCTGCAGCGGCAATGATCTGAAAGTCACTGCCAGTGGCGGTGATATGTCGATTCCAGCATCCGGGTTTGCAGGACTTTGCTCGCGAACCGATAGACAAAAACCTATTATCGCAGCGGTTAATGGTGTGGCTATGGGCGGCGGTCTGGAAATTGTTCTGGCCTGCGACCTTGCTATAGCAGACCCATTGGCAACTTTTGCTCTGCCAGAAGTTAAGGTTGGCCTGTTTGCCGCTGCCGGTGGTTTGCAGCGTTTGACTCGCCAGATTGGGGAAAAGGCGGCAATGGAGATGATATTGACCGGCCGCAAAGTTGATGCCGCAGAGGCTTCAACTCTGGGTATTATTAATTCAGTATCTGCGGCTGGCGGTGTGATGGAGGCCGCGAGAGAACTTGCTCAAACCATTGCCGGCAATTCCCCGACGTCTATTCGCGCCTCAAAACGCGTTCTTGCGGCAGTGGATGAGCTGGATAATTGGGATCAGGCCCTGGCTCTAAGCAATGCTGAAATTATGAATTTAATGCAAACCAAAGATATGCGAGAAGGGGTGACAGCCTTTGCTCAAAAGCGCAAACCCAATTGGGTTAATGAATAAGCCAAACTTGTTGGGGCCATGGGTTGCTGAGTTAGTCTGTTCTTAAGTTTGGCTGGCTTTCTTGACGCCCTAACTCTTTGCTCGGTTGGCAGTGTCTGCCAGTTGATCCATAGAGGCTTGTAGAAGCTGTCAATGCTGTTTAATCTTTAGGTTATCAACTTATAAAAAGAATAAAACGACCCTATGAAAAATCTACTTCTACTACCTCTGTTAATTTTCTCTCTGGTGGCTCAGGCTGAATGGACTCACCGTTATCCTAAGGTTGACGGGCAGCGACATCATATTTATCTAGAGAGCTACGAACTGCCTATTCTTTCCTCTGGCCCTAAGTACCCAGCGGCCTCTCCAGATGGTCAGTCATTGGCGTTTGCCTCAAATGGTTGGATTTGGGTGTTGGATCTCAAGACGAGTATCGCCAAGCGGGTTACTGGCGGGAAGTCTATTGATGGTCGACCTCGCTGGTCACCAGACAGCAGTCGCATAGCCTTTGTTACAGATACCGGAACAGATTCAGAAATTACGCTGTTGACCATAGCGACTGGTGAGACCCAGCGAATCAATACTCCAAAGATTGATCTAGATCCGGAGTTTTCGGCAGATGGAGAGTCGCTATATCTCAGTTCGGGCAAGGAGGGAGTATTGGATATTTGGCAGTACAGTTTTGCGTCTGATACTTTTAGCAGAGTCACGGAGCTCGACGGCCATTCACGAAATCCGCGCCTGTCTGGAGATGGACTGAGTCTTTACTACAGTCATCTGGACTGGCCCGAGCGGCAGATACGCATTCGCTCTCTCGCCGATAGTACAGAGAAAGTGCTTAAGACAGTCAGTATTGCTGGCCAGTTTGGCTTCGATATTCATCCAAGTGAGGATATTTTAGCCTATGCATGGCCTGTGAATGATGATCTTAATCTGTTTGTTGCCGACACTAATGATCTATCGCCAGTTAATAATCTGACACCAGGTAAAACCTATATTCAGGGGCCAGCCTGGAGCGCTGATGGACAGACCATTTACTACAGCCAGCCCGATAGGGCACAGCAGTTTAAGTTGATGTCTGTATCGGTCTACGGCGGCGGCGCTAGCGAGGTGCAGATAAAAGAATGGGATTGGGGGCAGCAGAGAACAACATTAAAAGTGGTCACCAAACTAAATGGCAAAGTCACGCCGGTGCGTTTGTCTGTTAAAGGACAGACCGGACATCCGGTGGCTAATGCAGAAGCGGCGACCTATTTCGACTCTCAAAATGGCGAGCATTATTTCTATAGCGACGGCTCTATGGAGATTGAGGTTCCTGTTGGTGAAATTACGTTGCAGGCGGTACATGGCATCATGGGGGTTCCAGCCTCAGTGACCACTATGGCACTGGCTGGTAAAACTAATAAGATTGTTATTCCTATAGAGCAGGTTTGGAATGCGCGATCGGCCGGCTATAAATCTGCAGATTTTCATCTGCACCTCAATTATGACGGTCCCTACCGCCATATCACCTCTGATATTGAGCCGCTGATTGCCGGTGAAAATCTCGATCTGGCTACCCCCCAGGCAGCCAACCTGCACAATAGATTGATGGATAGGGAGTTTCTCGGGCAGACATTGCGCACCAAAGCGGGCAGTCTGATTCGCTTTGCCCAGGAAGTTCGCGCCCATTTTCACGGGCATATTGGTGTGGTGGGGGCCAGTGAGTTTTACTTTCCTTGGTTTTGGGGGCCTGGATACCCTGAGCACAATGACGGTAACCTCTCCAATGGAGATGTTATGGCCTTTGTCGCCGAACACAGCGACAGCATAGGTACCTATGTGCATCCAGTGGCTAGGAATATAGATCCCTTTGAAGGCGACAATGCCCTGAGTATTCCCCTGGAATTTATTCCCGACGCTATTCTCTCGGACAATGTGGGTCTTGAGCTAGTCTGCGCCTGGAGTGACGCCCTGGGTACCTCAGAGCTGTGGTACCGGCTGCTCAATATTGGTCGACCAGTAATTGCTATGGCCGGCACCGATATGTTTGTCGACTTTCATCGCACCCCGGCTATTGGCACGGCGCGGGTCTATGCCCAGCAGGCTGGGCGCAAAACCCGATGGAGCCCGCTGATAAAGGAAATTAAACAGGGTCGCAGTTTTGTTACCAACTCAGCCGCACTGCTATTTACCCTGGATGCTGATGCTGGCCCTGGCGATATTGTGCAGTCGGGCAAGCGGTCTTTTACTCTGGATGTCTCGACTGCAGCGGCTTTTGATAAAGTTGAGGTACTTGTAAATGGTGCGGTGGTTTGGTCTGAGCCCGGTCTAAGCGCTGGCGAGTCGCGAAAATTTGGTGGCGAGCTGGTGCTGCCAGAGGGCGGCTGGGTGGCAGCGCGGGTTTATGGTGGCAGCACAGCCTGGCCGCTGATGGACAGTTACCCCTTTGCTCATAGTTCGCCTGTGTGGATCAATAGCCGAGGTAGCACTGACCCGGCTGCCAAGGCGCAGGCAGTATTAGAGCTTCAGCATGCGTTAAACCAGCTGCAGGCCCATGCGCTGGAAACCTACGATGATAAAAATACCTCGCGATTAATAGGCCGTATAGAGCAGGCTAAAAAAGCACTAGGGCAGTAAGTTGCCAGGGGCTAGTGACTGGGTTGGCCCCTCAACTATATGAAGTTGCATAGGCGAAGCGGTTCTGAGATAGTGGTTCAGTACTAAAAAGAGGCTGTTACAGGCTGTATGCGAGCCCGACTAACTAACTATGGATTTATCTGAGGGAACCTTATGAAACTCAATACTATTTTTATCGCCGCGCTCACACTCTGTATGAGCCAGCTGAGCTTTGCCGGACACCACGGAGAGCATGCCAATCCCAACGAGGCTGTTGTCAAAGGCTGGATTGAAGCCCGAGCGGCAGGACAGAAAGAAAACCTTGCCTATGTAGAAAAGCATATGGCAGACGATGGCCTATTTTTCGGTGGACGCTATGTGGGTTTTGGGTTCAACTTTGATCCACTGGATAGCGGGAAAATGGTGGTTAGCCGAACCATTGAGGGTAGCCCAGCCTCCAAGGTACTCTTAGCCGGCGACGAGTTTCTGGTGGTCAATGGTGTTGAGGTTAACAAAGACAACCTAGACAGACTGTCCTTCCGAGGCAAGCCAGGCGAGCCGGTCAAGGCAACCATACAGCGCGATGGTAAAAAGATGGATATAGAAGTGGCCAGAGGCATTATCGACAACGGCAGCTCTAAAGAAGTGCTGTTGGCAGACCTTAGCAATGCCAATGCAGACGACTGGACTGTAAAGATTAAGATTAACGAGATGCTCAGCAAAGACAATATTGTCTATGTGTGGACTACAGTTAACGATGTGGATGCAATGAACGGTATGCCCTTTGAAAGCCATGTTGTCAGCCGCTACCAGTTCAATGAAGCTGGTTTGGTGGACGCTGTAGGCTCTGTCTCTGAAGACCGCTTTGTTCTCGAGCAGACCGGATACACCGTAGCTCGATAATTTGCTATGTTGATGCATAGCACCCAGCTGTGTATCTCTAGTATCCAAAGCCCCTGTTTACACAGGGGTTTTTTTATTGCCTGCAAACAACAATGCTATTGATTGTCTGCGGCGAAGACTGTGCGGCCCTCTTTAATGGTCTCCAGCACCCGAATCGTCTGTATTTCTGATCTCTCCACTGTCAGGGGGTTTTTATCCAAAATCACCAGATCAGCTAGCTTGCCCACCTTAAGACTGCCTTTGCGATCCTCTTCAAAATGCTGGTAGGCCGGCCAAATGGTCATAGCTTTGATAGCCGTTAAGGGGTCCACTCTGTGGTATTCGCCGAGGGTCGCTCCTGATCTGGTGGTGCGATTAACCGCGCTATGCAGCACGCGCATGGAGTTAGGGAGGGTGACAGGGGCATCGGAGTGGATGGAGAATTTCATATCGCGGTCTAGCAGCCACCCTGTGGGAGAGATATTTTCCGCGCGTTCGGGCCCAGCCACAGACTGTCGATGCCAGTCGCCCCAGTAAAATGTGTGCATGGGATACAGAGCCGGAAAAATATCCAGTGCTTTAAGACTGGCCACCTGATCTTCACGCAAATATTGACCGTGAATCAACACCGTGCGCCGATCTGCTGCCGGATTATTTTGCTGAGCTACAGTGGCGGTTTTAATAAACTGGTCAATGGCAGCATCACCATTGCCATGCACCATAAGCTGCCAGCTATTCTTGTAGGCCAGCTCGAACCACTGCAGTGCCTCATCGTCGTTGAATGCACCATAGCCCGCATAGCTAGCATCCTGATTTAAAGGTGGCTGATGATAGGGGTGAGTAAACCAGGCGGTTTTACCCTGAGGCGAGCCATCGAAGGTAAGTTTTACCCCACCTATACGAAAGTGGTTACTGTATTCGCGAGACAGCAGAGGCCCGTGAACTGGTGAATCCTCCTTGATTTTAACTAGGTCCGGGTAGGACACCAGATCCAGATTCAGAGCGCCAGCGGCAGAGACTGCAGCAAAGGTTTTTAGCGAAACCGGGTCAGTTTTGCCGTCCTGGACAGTGGTAAAACCATTGGAGGCGTAGACAGTTTCTCCCGCCTTGAGGGCCTGCATATACTGAGCCGGGCTGAAGTCTGGCACCATATTATAGACCACAGCGAAATGGGCATTTTCCTGCAACACGCCATTGGGAGTTTTACCATCGGCTTCCCGCTCGATAATGCCTCCTGGCGGATTGACAGACTCGGCATCAATGCCAAATATCTCCAGTGCTCTGCTGTTGTACACCCCCAGATGCCCGGACTGATGAAGAGCCATTATAGGTAGCTCTGTCGACACGGCGTCCAGGTCATGTCGGTTGGGGTGGCGCTTTTCGGCCAGTTGAGAGTCATCGTAATTAAAGCCAATCACCACCTGGTGTTCTGCAACCACAGGGGACTGCTCTATATAGTCCCGCAGAGTCTGCTGCATCTGAGCAATATTATTTACTGGCCCATCTGGAGCTGGCAGCAGGTTGGCAGAGATGGCCTGAATAGCCACGCCAGATAGATGACTGTGAGCATCGACAAATCCGGGTAGCAGGGTTTTGCCTTGGAGATCGATCAGTTTGGTATCTTTCCCCTGATAACTCTCTATCACTGAGTTAGAGCCAAGTGCAACTATGAGCCCATCTTTTACGGCTATGGCCTCCACAGTACCAACATTATCGTCGACCGAAACGATCTGACCATTGATGTAGATACTAGTGGCCTGGTTGTCAGTGGTTGTCACCGGCTCGTTGCAGCCGCTCAAAACTGCAACCATCAGGCCCGCTACCAAGGCTTTGCTAGGGGAAACTGTCATGGAATTTATACCCTTATTATTGTTATAACCTCAACCCTACAAGACTCTGGCAGCAGTCGCCACTGTTGTTGCCTCTGTAATTGGTACAATGGCGGTATGAGTATAGATATTGGCAAAATAACTGATCTGCACTGCATCAATAAGGTGGTCACCGCTGCAGTCATGTCCTGGCCCATGCCAGAGCGTATCAGGCGCCTGTCGGTGCCTGTACTTAGCTATGACAGCGAAGACTTTAAACATTACCGCTTTGCACTGTACAGAGACAGTGGTGAGATAAGGGGTGTGGCGGCCTGGAATGCTCAGGCGCCTATGCTCACAGAGTTTGGCATAGGCCGATTGCTACATGGCCTATATATCTCGCCCGGCTCTCAGGGCAGAGGCCATGGGCAGACTCTAATGGCCGCTGTGCTATCAGAGGCCGTGGCGCTGGGAGCTGATGGGCTGGTGGTAAAGGCAGAGCGGCCGTCCATAGGCTTCTTTGAACACTGTGGTCTGCAGTCTCTGTCTGCATTGGGCCCTACAGATTACCCCTATCAGTACTGGTACCAACTCAGGGCTTGAGCCTGGGTTAATTTCCGTGAACCCTTGGTCTACTATTGCAGGTAAAAGGCGCCGGTATAAGTGCTACCATCGGATGAATAATTAATAACTACTGTTTAAAGAGAATTTCTATGAAAAGCAATCGAGAGCTGGATATTGTTGTCTATGGGGCTACTGGGTTTACTGGTCGTTTGGTCGCCGAGTACCTGAATAATCAGTATGGGGTGAATGGCGAGGTGGTCTGGGCCATGGCCGGTCGCAGCCTGAGCAAGTTAGAGCAGGTTCGCGACGAAATGGAAATCTCTAATGATGTGCCACTGGTGGTTGCGGACTCCTCTGACATAGATTCCATTAATGCCATGGTTGAGCGCACCGCGGTGGTCTGCACCACTGTGGGACCCTATCAGCTGTATGGCAATGAGCTAGTAGCCGCCTGTGCCGCTGCCGGCACCGATTATGTTGATCTCTGTGGAGAGCCGGGCTGGATGCATAAAATGATTGGCGCCCACAGTGCTGCTGCAGAGGCCAGCGGTGCTCGCATTGTATTCTCCTGCGGTTTTGACTCAGTTCCCTTTGATTTGGGTGTGCTATTTTTGCAGCAGACCGCAGAGCAGAAGCTGGGTTCTACTGTACCCCGCGTGCGGGGCCGTGTGCGTGCTATGAAGGGCACTTTTTCTGGCGGTACTCTGGCTAGTTTTCGCACCACCATGGCAGCGGCAGCCAAAGATCCTGACCTGATTAATGTGCTGCGCAACCCATTTTCTCTCACGCCCGGTTTTACAGGAGCTGAGCAGCCGAAGGGCGATAAGCCTGTATTTGACGAAGTACTGCAGAGCTGGATCGCGCCCTTCGTGATGGCCAGCATTAATACCAAAAACATTCACCGCTCAAACCTGCTTATGGGTCATCAGTACGGCACCGACTTTGTCTATGACGAAATGATGCTGACCGGACCGGGCGAGCAGGGTGAAGCCATTGCCAATCATATTGCCAACGATAACTCCATGGCCGAAGACCAGACTCAACCTGGCGATGGCCCGGATAAAGAATCTCGGGAAAATGGCATGTACGACGTGCTGTTTGTGGGCGAGGCCAGTGATGGTCAGTTGGTCAAAGTCAGCGTGCAGGGTGATAAGGATCCCGGCTATGGTTCCACTTCAAAGATGATTGCCGAGAGTGCAGTTTGTCTGGTCAAGAACCCAGAGGCAGCCAGTGGTGGAATCTGGACTCCGGCACCGGCCATGGGTTCATTGCTGATAGACCGTTTGCAGGCTAATGCAGGCCTGACATTTACTATAGAAGACTAGGAATGCTTTTAATGACTAATAAAATAGGATATTCCCTGGCCATTGGTATGGCCATTTTTGTCACTGAGGCAACCGCTAATATTGATGAAATTGTTACTGTAGCCACCAGAGCAGAGGCCGATTTGGCCCAGGTGATTGGCAGTGTTTCAGTAGTGGATGACAAAGCGCTTAAGTTGGTGTCCCACGCCCATGTGCAACAGGCGTTGTCGCGGGTTGCTGGCGTTAACCTGCATCGCGGCAATGGCCAGGAATATCTCCCGGCAGTGCGCTCACCCGTTCTAACTGGTGCCGGTGGCTGCGGAGGTTTTCTGATGCAGGAAGATGGTATTCCCGTGCGGGCGGCTGGTTTCTGCAATATTAATGAACTGTTTGAGGCCAATACTGAAATGGCCCAGCGCATAGAAGTATTGCGCGGCACAGGTACAGTGCTGCACGGTTCCAATGCCATGCACGGAGTCGTCAATATAGTGACTCCTGATATTTCGGATCAGAGCAGCCTGGGGCTGGAGTTTGGTGCCAATGACTACGGCAGGGTCAAATTTAAGTCTGGCACCGATACCCTGGGTATTGCGGCCAACTTTACCCGCGATGGTGGCTACCGCGACCAGTCTGGATTTGATCAACAGAAAGTCTCGTTGCGCCACCGCTATAAAAGCCAAGATCTGCAGATAGATTCTGGGCTTACGGCAACCAATCTCAATCAGGAAACCGCAGGCTTTATAACAGGTCTGAATGCCTACAAAGACGATTCGCTGGTAAAGAAAAACCTTAATCCCGAGGCTTACAGGGATGTGCGTTCTGCCCGAGTCTGGTCGCGTATCAGCAAGTCAGAGCAGAATTACCAGCTTGTGGTGACACCTTATATTCGCTACAGCCAAATGGATTTTTTACAGCATTTTTTGCCCGGTGACCCACTGGAAGAAAATGGCCAAAAAAGCCTGGGTGTGCAGGTGGGTTACTACCGAACCCTGGCTCAGGGTCTCAATGTTATCGCCGGCTTTGATGCCGAGATGACCGATGCTTTTTTAAAGCAATCTCAGGATGCACCCACCAATGGCCCTGCCTTTTTACAAGAGACCATTCCCCAGGGCCAACATTATGACTACCAGGTAGATGCCAGTATGGCAGCGCCTTTTATGCATCTGGACTGGGAGATCAATGACCAGTTATCCCTGAGTGGCGGCCTGCGCTTTGAATCCATGGGTTACGACTACAGTAACAATATGCTGACGGGTCGCACCAGAGCTGATGGCAGCGAATGCGGGCGCGGTGGCTGCCGTTACAGTCGTCCCGCCAGTGGTAACGACGATTTTAACAACTGGTCCTCCAACCTGGGAGCTCAACTTAGACTGAGCAATAGTCACAGCGGATTTATCCGTTTGGCTCGCGGTTTTAGGGCGCCACAGGCTACAGAACTCTATCGCTTGCAGCGTGCCCAGCAGATCACAGACTTGGATTCGGAGAGCATCGATAGTCTGGAGATCGGTTTGAAGGGCAACAGTAATCTGCTTAGTTATAAGCTAGCTATTTATCATATGGAAAAAGACCATGTGATATTCCGGGACTCAAGCTTTTTCAATGTTAGCGATGGTGAGACCCAACATCGGGGTGTTGAATTGGAGCTGGATTACGATATTAATGAGCAGTGGTCATTGGGGTTGAGTGCCACCCAGGCCAGCCATACTTATCGCAATAGCACAGTACTGGGTGGCGTGGATATTCGCGGTAATGATATAGATACGGCACCAAAGCATTTTGGCAGTGCCAGATTGGCGTTTACACCCAGTGATCGTCAGAGCCTAGAGCTGGAATGGCAGTCTATGGGTAGCTACTATCTCAATCCTGAAAACTTACACCGCTATGAGGGCCACAATTTGCTGCATCTCAGAGCGGGCTGGTCAGTTTCTGAGTCTATGCGCCTCTATGCCAATATTAGCAATCTGACCGATCGGCACTATGCAGAACGGGCCGATTACACTACATTTAGTCAACAGCGCTATTTTCCTGGAACTCCCAGAACAGCCCAGGTTGGCCTAGAAATCAGCTGGTAGCAATGTGGTTGAGTAAACCAGTTCAACAATGCCGTACGTAAACAAAGGGCCGCACCTGATTAAGGGTGCGGCTTTCGTATTTAGGCACAGGAAAAAAGCATAGGAAAAATTTCACAGGGATAATTATCACAGCCACCAGAGAGGTTGCTCTGCATGAATCTTCATCCGCTAAAAGATTCTTTGATTAACGAGTTGCACAATCGTCCCTTTCCCGTTGTGGAATTGCCCGCCCAGGTGTCCAGCCTGGTCTTTCTGCACTCCGGTGACCGTCAGGCTGAACTCGATAAACTCTCCGAACTCGCCCAGTCGCACGGAATGCCGGCCCCAACAGCCAATGCCGATTGCTATTACCAGAGCTTTGATAAATTTGATCTGCGCTGGGAATATCACAATGAGTTTTCTACCTACACAGTTATCCGCCGCGGTCAGCCAGAGCAGCCTTTTTGTGCCCCTGTGTTTTCTCTGCTAGGCGAGCATTGGGTAGATAATCTTGAAGGTCAGGTGATTGCTGCCAATCACATAGATTTGCGGCCAGCCTCGACTGCACCAACCAGCCAGGAACAAATCTCCCAGCTATTTAATGATCAGCGTTTGGTAGGCAGCAAAATATATGATGGTCTGGCGACAGTCTGGACCTCGGTGCAGTCCGAGGAGGATGGCTTTATTCGCACCCTGGTAGTAGACGAGGGTTTGGCGCCATCCCAGGCTGGCAGGCTAATTCGTAATTTGCTCGAAATAGCAGCCTATCGTTCCATGACATTGCTGGCATTGCCCACAGCCCGGTTGCTAATGCCTGAGGTACGTCATCTTGAGCAGCGCCTGGTGGAAACCAATGGAAAGCTTAATCAGCTCAATAGCCTGGATGACGAACAGGCTCTTATGGAGGAGTTGATTGCAGAGGCAACCCAGCTGGAAAAGCTGGTGGCCGACCATAATTTCCGTTTCTCTGCCACTGAAGCTTATTTTAATTTGACCGAGAGTCGACTAGATATGCTCAGAGAGCAAAAGATTCCGGCTATTAGAACCCTAAAACAGTTTCATGTGCGGCGGTTTATTCCCGCTTTTAATACCTGCATGTCAGTGGTTAGGCGCAAAGAAAACCTGTCCAAACGCATCAGCCGTACCAGTGAATTGCTGCATCTAAGATTACAGCTGTCCCTCGAAACACAGAATCAGCAGCTGTTAGCCTCTATGGATAAACGCAGCGAGATACAGTTGCGGTTACAGCAGACAGTGGAGGGGTTGTCAGTTATTGCCATGACCTATTACAGCATGAGCCTGATTGAGCTGCTACTTAAGCCTGTGGTGGTTGAAAACTATTTGCCCATCTCGCAGGGCATAGCCCTGGCCGCTTTAACACCTGTGGTATTTTTGGGTGCGGTGATGCTGACATTAAGGATTCGCAAGAAGCTGCACAGTTAGACGGCGCGCTGGTTCCACTGGATACATTCATCCAGGGTTACACCCTGACCGCCAAAGATATCCAGAGCACTGCCAATGGTAAGGTCCACTGCGCCCTCAGACAGTGACTCCACCAGCCTGAGATCTTCCAGTGACCTGGCACCGCCCGCATAGGTGCAGGGGAGGCTGCAACATTTGCCCAGCAATCTGACTAGGTCTTGATCTATACCGGCCTGCAAGCCTTCAACATCTGCAGCATGCACCAGAAACTCAGCACAGTGAGCTTCCAGTTCACTGATAGTCTGTGCATCAACAGCCGTGCTAGTGACAGTCTGCCAGCGGTCAGTGGCTATCATCCAGCCGCCATCAGTTTTGCGGCAGCTCAGATCAAGCACCAGATGTTCGGCGCCAACCTCTGCTTTTATTGCCTGCAGACGAGGCCAGGAAAACTGGCCGTTTTCAAAAAGATAGGAAGTGACAATCACATGAGAGGCACCAGCCTCTAAATAGTCTGCAGCATTGTCTAGGTTGACGCCACCGCCAAACTGCATTCCCTGAGGGTAGGCTGCCAATGCCTCGAGAACCTGCTGCTGATTATTGGGTCCCAGGGCAATCACATGGCCGCCGGTCAGCTGATGCTGGCGATAGAGATCAGCATAGTAAGCGGCGGATTGGCTGCTGACAAAATTAGTATTTGCGCCTGCATCGGTCAGGCTGCCACCGACGATTTGCTTGACCTGACCCTGATGTAAGTCGATACATGGACGAAAAACGGTCAAAGCTGTGGCTCCACTGATGATTTTGATGGCCCTAGTATAGCCTAAGGAGCAGGGGTTATTAAAAGGCTCTGGCGACTTTAGAGCCGTTGGCTCTGTTCAGCTTGGAGCAGATCATATTGCCAGCCGCAATCAGTTGTTGCAGGTCGACGCCATGTTCAATACCCAGGCCATTGAGCATATAGACCAGGTCTTCAGTGGCCACATTGCCAGAGGCTCCCTGCGCATAGGGGCAGCCACCCAGCCCGGCCACAGAGCTGTCGACCACAGCTATACCCTGTTGCAGCGCGACAAGAATATTGGCCAATGCCTGACCATAGGTGTCATGCATATGAACTGCCAGCTTATCCGCAGGCAGGTGGGTGAGTAACGTACTCAGCAGAGCTTCTGTAGAACCTGGCGTACCCACCCCTATGGTGTCACCCAATGAAACCTCATAGCAGCCAAGAGCCAGTAACTTGTCAGCCACCTCTGCAACCTGCTGCGGCTTTATATCGCCCTCATAGGGGCAGCCGAGCACGCAGGAGATATAGCCACGCACTGTTATATCAGCACTAAACGCTTTTTCTATCAGAGGAACAAATCGGTCAATGCTGTCGGCAATACTGCAGTTGATATTTTTTTGACTAAATGACTCTGAGGCCGCAGCAAAAACCGCCACCTCTTTTACTCCAGATTCAAGAGCTCTTTCCAGTCCCTGCATATTGGGGGTTAGGGCAGCATAGGTAGTTGAGCTAGTGGCTGGCAATCGGGCAAAAACCTTATCGCTGCCGGCCATCTGCGGTACCCATTTGGGGCTGACAAAGCTGCCCGCCTCAATATAACTCAGGCCTGCATCGGCCAGCTGAGTAATCAGCTGAACTCTGGTATCTGTATCCAGGCAGGTGGTTTCATTTTGCAATCCATCCCGGGGGCCCACTTCGACTATTTTTACGGATTTTGGATAATTCATTCTGCACTGCTCTCAAAGGCTAAAAGTTCAGCACCGCCAGTCACTAGATCGCCAGCCTGAAAATAAAATTCAGTCACAGTTCCATCGCTGGGGGCTTCAATACAGTGCTCCATTTTCATGGCTTCCATCACTAGCAGGCTGTCGCCTTTGCTAACCTGTGCACCCACCTCAACCTGCAAACTAACCAAGGTGCCATTCATTGGCGCATGGAGGCTGCCATCGCTGCTGTCATCGAGCGCTAAACCCAGGTCCGGAATCACTTCAGCGCAGCGAAAAAAGCCCTGTGGCGTAAACAAATCAAATCCCTTAGCAGTGGTAGCAATTTTGCTATGGCTCAGATCAGAATGGGGTTCGGCAGCTACATTGACCTCATTTTGCTGTATCTGAATCTGAAGCTGGGGCTGCGGCAGGCCCCAGTTATTGCTGAGATGCCAGGGAGAGTTAGGCTCTGTCGAATTGTGAGCCACTGCCTGAGCTTGCTGCTCACGCAATTCAATAATAGCAGCTGCAGCCAGGGGCGCTGCATAGTCAATATCGCTGTCGCGCCGGCGAAATATTTCAGCTTCATGCTCTTCGATATAGCCAGTATCCACATCGCCATTTTGGAAAGCTGCACTGGTAGCCAGATTATAGAGAAAGCCAATATTAGTGGTTAAACCACCGATACGATATTCACTGAGCGCCCCAGTTAAACGCTGCAAAGCGCGCTCGCGATCTGTATCCCAAACCACCAGCTTGGCAATCATTGGGTCGTAATAAATACTGACTTCATCGCCTTCAACAACGCCAGTGTCCACTCGCACATGGGCGCTTTCGGCCGGTGGCTGGAGTATTTTAAGACTGCCTGTGGCCGGCAGAAAATCATGCTCAGGGTCCTCGGCATAAATGCGTGCCTCAAAGGCATGGCCTTTAATCTGCAGCTGATCCTGAGAGCAGGGCAGTGGTTCGCCGCTGGCAACTCGCAGTTGCCATTCCACCAAATCCTGACCACTGATCATCTCAGTCACCGGGTGCTCGACCTGCAGACGAGTATTCATCTCCATAAAGAAAAACTCGCCCTGGCTATCGAGTAGAAACTCCACAGTACCAGCACCCTGATAGTTAATTGCCAGAGCAGCCTTGATAGCCGCCTCGCCCATTTGCTGACGCAGTGCCTCAGACATGCCGGGCGCCGGCGCTTCCTCAATCACTTTTTGATGTCGACGCTGCACAGAACAGTCCCGCTCAAACAGATACACCGCATTGCCATGGCTATCACAAAATACCTGTATCTCCACATGCCGTGGTTTTAAAAGGTACTTCTCCACCAGCATAATATCGTCGTTAAAGCTATTGCGAGCCTCTCGCTTAGCTGCCTCCAGAGCCTGATCAAATTCCTCCTCGGCATACACAGCGCGCATACCTTTGCCGCCACCACCAGCCGCAGCTTTAAGCAGCACCGGATAACCCATTTGATTGGCTGCTTGCCTAATTACCTCAGCAGATTGGTCCTCACCATGATAGCCAGGCACCAGAGGTACGCCGGCATCGGCCATAATAGTTTTTGCCGCAGACTTTGAACCCATGGCCACAATAGACTCGACTGGCGGGCCAATAAAAATCAGATTATTAGCTTCACAGAGGCGGCAAAACTCAGCGTTTTCTGACAAAAAGCCATAGCCCGGATGAATCGCCTCAGCACCAGTTTCCAGTGCGGCCTGAATAATTCTATCGGCCACCAGATAGGATTCGGTGGATGGAGAAGGGCCTATATATACAGACTCATCAGCCATCTGCACATGCAGTGCATGGCGGTCAGCGTCCGAGTAAACCGCCACGCTAGCCACACCCATAGAACGGGCCGTTTTAATAATACGGCAAGCAATTTCGCCACGATTGGCAATTAAAATCTTATTAAACATAACCAGTCCTAATTTTTTATCCACTGAGGTTTGCGCCTTTCTAAAAATGCCTGCAACCCCTCCTGACCCTGCTCGCTCACGCGAATAGCAGCTATGGTTTCGCAGGTCGCATCGATCAACTGCTGATCAATAGGCTTGCCTGCCACATCAAACACCAGCTGCTTGGCCCCAGTAACTGCTTCAGGCCCATTGGCGAGCAGAGTATTAATTAGCCGATCTATCTCTTGATCCAGCTGCTCAGCATCGACCACCTCATTCACTAGGCCCAATTGCAGTGCTCTGTGAGCGTCGAAGCGTTCAGCGGTAACAAAGTAGCGCCGCGCCGCGCGCTGACCAATAGCGGCAATCACATAGGGACTGATAGTGGCCGGCACCAGACCAATCTTGACCTCACTCAGACTAAAACTTCCAGCGCTGGCAGCTACCGCCATATCACAGCAACTGACCAGCCCCACAGCGCCACCAAAAGCTGGCCCCTGAATTCTAGCGATAGTGGGTTGAGGAATCTCATTTAGCGTCTTGAGCATCAGCGCAAGCGCGCTGGCATCTCGAAGGTTTTCATCATAGGAATAGCTGGCCATGCGCTTCATCCATTCCAGGTCGGCACCAGCCGAAAAACTCTTGCCCTCAGAACCCAGCACCATAGCCCGAACATTAGAATTGTCGGCGATCGCAATAAATGCCTCTGTAAGCTGCCTGATCATCTGATCATCAAAAGCATTATGTTTATCCGGATTATTCAACCTAACCTGGGCAACCCCAAGATCATCAATATCAGTAATTACCTTATCCATAATTCACTCACCAAAAATTACCCTCGATACAGAGATATGCCAAGGGGCACAGCCTATGGGAACCTTGGCATATCTCGGCAATCAGTGCTAAAAATCTGATCACATCCTAAAGAGCCCAAATTTAGTCTCTCCAATCTCCCGGTTGTGACTTGCCGAAATCGACAGTCCCAACACCATCCGCGTATCCGCCGGATCAATCACCCCATCATCCCAAAGCCTGGCCGACGCATAATAGGGATGCCCCTGATGCTCATAGTTATCAATAATAGGTTGCTTAAACTCAGCCTCATCCTCAGCACTCCAGTCAACACCATCGCGCTCATACTTATCTCGGGTCACCTGGGCCAACACCCCAGCCGCCTGCTCACCGCCCATCACCGAAATCCGCGCGTTGGGCCACATAAACATAAAGCGGGGGTCATAGGCGCGACCACACATACCGTAATTACCAGCCCCAAAAGACCCGCCAATAATCACCGTAAACTTAGGCACATTAGCCGTAGCCACGGCCGTCACCATCTTGGCTCCATGCTTGGCAATACCTTCATTCTCATACTGCTTGCCCACCATAAAGCCAGTGATATTCTGCAAAAATACCAGAGGAATCTTGCGCTGGGCACAGAGCTCAATAAAGTGCGCGCCTTTCTGGGCCGACTCACCAAACAGAATGCCATTGTTGGCCACAATACCCACGGGGTAGCCAAAGATACGCGCAAAGCCACAGACCAGGGTGGTGCCATAGAGCGCCTTAAACTCATCAAAATCAGAGCCATCCACTACCCGGGCAATCACCTCCCGCACATCGTAGGATTTACGAGAATCAGCAGGCACCACACCGTAAATTTCATGGGCATCATAGGCAGGCTCAATAGCAGTTTTAAAATCACCATTGACCGGCTTAACACGGTTGAGTCTAGCGACAGCCTTGCGGGCCAGATCTAGAGCATGATGATCATTATTGGCCAGATGGTCTGCTACGCCCGAGGTGCGACAGTGCACATCGGCCCCACCCAGCTCCTCCGCGGTCACCAGCTCGCCAGTGGCTGCCTTTACCAAAGGAGGGCCAGCAAGGAAAATAGTCCCCTGCTCCTTCACAATAATCGACTCATCGGCCATCGCCGGCACATAGGCGCCACCAGCAGTGCAGGAGCCCATTACCGCCGCAATCTGCGGAATATTGCGCGCCGACATATTGGCCTGATTAAAAAAGATACGACCAAAATGCTCGCGGCCGGGAAATACCTCGTCCTGCCGAGGCAGATTGGCACCACCGGAATCCACCAGATAGATACAGGGTAGATTATTCTCAGCAGCAATGGCCTGCGCGCGCAGATGTTTCTGTACCGTCAGTGGGTAGTAGCTACCACCTTTAACGGTGGCGTCATTGGCCACTATCAGGCACTCCTGACCGCTGACTCGGCCAATACCAGTGATAATGCCCGCCGCCGGTACATCTTCACCATAGACATTGTGGGCGGCCAGCGCAGAGAGTTCTAAAAATGGCGAGCCAGGGTCAAGAAGCCCCTGCACACGATCGCGGGGCAGTAACTTGCCGCGACTCACATGGCGATCGCAGGCCTTGGTGCCGCCACCCTGATGAATTTTTTCAACGGTAGTCTTTAAGTCATCCACCTGCGCCTGCATGGCTTGGGCGTTAGCCGCAAAGTCAGCGCTACTGGTATTAGTTTTGCTGTTAATTGTCGCCATGGGTTATCCCTCAATTGCTCTATTAGCTAGTCTCTTAATGAGTTTCGGAAAACAGTTCACGGCCAATTAGCATGCGCCGTACTTCAGAGGTGCCAGCACCAATCTCATAGAGCTTGGCATCGCGCAGTAACCGCCCAGTGGGGTACTCGTTGGTATAGCCATTGCCGCCCAGCGCTTGAATCGCCTGCAGTGCCATCTGGGTAGCTTTTTCGGCAGTAAATAAAATCACCGCCGCGGCATCTTTGCGCGAGTCCTGGCCCAGATCGCAGGCCCGGGCCACAGCGTACAGGTAAGCCCGGGAGGCATTGAGGTCTGCATACATATCGGCAATCTTGCCCTGCATCAACTGAAACTCGCCAATCGCCTGACCAAACTGTTTGCGCTCATGGATATAGGGTAGCACCACATCCAGGCAGGCCTGCATAATGCCAATGGGCCCGCCCGACAACACCGTGCGCTCGTAGTCCAGGCCAGACATCAGTACCGCCACGCCACGCCCCTCGCCGCCAAGAACATTCTCTGCCGGCACCAGGCAGTCCTGAAATACCAGCTCGCAGGTATTAGAGCCACGCATGCCCAGCTTGTCTAACTTCTGGTAGCGCGAAAAGCCCGGATAGTCGCGCTCAACTATAAACGCAGTGATACCTTGGGAGCCGGCATCTAAATCAGTTTTGGCATAAATAATATAAGTATGGGCATCTGGACCATTGGTAATCCACATTTTGTTGCCATTAAGCAGATACTGATCGCCATGTTTTTCTGCCCTTAGCTTCATGCTCACAACATCAGACCCAGCATTGGGTTCGCTCATAGCCAGTGCGCCTATATGTTCACCAGAGCAGAGCTTGGGTAGATACTTGAGTTTTTGCGCCTCGGTACCGTTCTTGTGCAGCTGGTTAACACACAGATTAGAGTGGGCGCCATAGGACAGGCCGACCGATGCCGAAGCGCGAGAAATTTCCTCCATGGCCACAGAGTGGGCTAGATACCCCATAGCCGAGCCACCGTACTCCTCGCTGACAGTAATACCTAACAGGCCCATATCACCCAGTTTGCGCCACAGGTCCATAGGGAACTGGTTGCTGCTGTCTATGTGGTCGGCGCGGGGGGCAATTTCGGCGGCGCAAAACTGGAAAACGCTGTCGCGGAGCATATCTATATCAGCGCCTAGATTAAAATTTAAACTGGGATAGGTGGTATTCATAGCTTAGTTTTTTCCATTGGATTTAAGGGCCTCAATACAGTCGACTTCCGCCTGATTGAGGTCTTTGAGTAGCTTGCTGATATCGTCCAGCTGCTGGTTGAGTTTGCTGCGCTGTGCCTGGATCGCGTCGATCAGTTTTTTAAGCTGGTCGACATTGGACTTGCCCGGCTCGTACATATCGATAATTTCGCGGGAGTCGTCCAGCGACAACCCCAGGCGCTTGCCGCGCAAAATAAGCCGCAGACGGGTGCGGTCGGCAGGGCTGTACACCCTGGTTTGGCCTCGCCGGGCGGGCGCTAGCAGGCCCAGGTCCTCGTAGTGACGGATGGTTCTGGTGGTTACATCAAACTCTTTAGCAAGTTGCGAGATACTGTATTCAGCCATGTAAGGGCCCGGCAGATGCGAAGTTGAATAGGCATTATAGCCTTACCTTTACGTTAACGTAAAGCTGCAGCATGTTCGCCTCGGCAGGATTATGGGCTATGTCTGTTGTTGAAGGGCTGTAGGTTCAGCCTGCGAGAAAGAGAATAAATTGCAGAATAAAGTACCTAAAATCATTAAAAAGAAGCTAAAAGCATCTAAAAGCAGCTAAAATCGTTAATAAGAGCCAAAAGCCACCCTAAAGTATCTAAAGTCGATTAAGGTTCTAATCCAGTTTTAGATCCATTTGATACTGAAATAGGTCGGTGTTGTACAGTGCCGCCAAATAGTCCACCAGCATCTCTCGGTCATCGTCTTGATAATAGGAGCGACGCACCAGGCTCAGCAGAGGGAAGCCGGTGGGCACCTCCAGATGAGCTGCGATAGTTTCACTGGCTGCCACAGCACTAATGGTCTGATTAATATGGCTGACCTGCATACCACTCTCACGAAAATACTGGTGGCGCGACTGGTTAATAAAAATATCTGGGTCCTGTGGCTTGTCGATACCAGCGCTCCAGCTATCAAAGTACCCGAAAAACGCGCCGGCCCGCTCCCGTTTGCGCACCAGATGAAACAGCGAATCATTATTGCCCAGCGCAAATTCTGTACGAATACTTTGCGGGGGCACCACCGTGCGGCAATCCAAAACTTTGGCCACAGAGTTTTGGGCAATGCTCTCAATCTCCTCCAGCACCCCCAAAATAGGAGCCTCCACTGGCTTGGGGGTGTACTTGTATATGACATGGGTGCCTTTGCCGCGGCCGCGTTCAACCAAGTCCTCGGCTGCCAGTTCGTTGACCGCTCGCTTGACGGTAATGCGCGACACATCAAAGCCATCTGCCAGCTCCTTTTCGCTGGGCAGCTTTTCTCCCAGGTGAAAGGTTCCGTCGACAATATAGCCTTTAATCAGGCTGTATAGCTGGTGGTAAAGCGGTGAGGGAGCATGCTCAGAGACCAGGTTGCGCTGGCTTTTGCTAAATAACACGTCGCCTGAATGGGTTGTCATAAGTCTCTCTTCAGTTAACCGGCAGGGTTGTATGCGCTCCGATACTTTGGTATAACATTATACCATTATAATAAAGCTGCAAAATAAATGTATAGGTACATCCCATGAATCAGGCACTTGCAGGCGTGCGCATCCTCGATCTTACCCATATGTTGTCTGGCCCCTACGGCAGTATGATACTTGCCGACCTGGGTGCCGAGACCATCAAGGTAGAGCCCTGTCATGGGGAGGGAACTCGCAAACTATTGGCCACCGACCCAAAAAATTCCCTCGATGGTATGGGTGCCTATTACATCACCCTTAACCGCAATAAAAAGAGTGTAGCTGTAGATCTGAAGACTGAAAAGGGTCTGCTGCTATTTAAGCAGCTGGTTAAAAACGTAGATATTGTGATCAGCAACTTTGGCGCCGGTGTGCCAGAGCGGCTGGGTATTGATTACAGCGCCTTGGCCGAGGTGAACCCGGGCATTATTACCTGCACGGTTTCTGGGTTTGGTTCTGATGGCCCGGGCAGCAAGCGCCCAGCGTTTGATCAGGTGGCCCAGGCTATGGGTGGTGGCATGTCGATTACCGGGCCCGATGAGCAGTCTATGGTGCGCGCGGGCATACCCATAGGTGATCTGGGCGGTGGTATGTTTGCGGTTATGGGTATTTTGGCTGCGCTCTATGAGCGCGAGCGCAGCGGTATTGGCCAGCATGTGGATATTTCTATGTTGGATTGCCAGATTTCTATGCTCAATTACATGGCGACCATGCATTTTCTCTCCGGCGAAGACCCTTACCCCATAGGCAATAGCCACTTTGTGCATGTGCCTTACAACACCTTTAGCTGCTCCGACGGCTATATTGTGATCGCAGTGATTACCGACAACTTTTGGCACAACCTTAAACAGGTGGTTGACTGCCCCGAATTTGATAACCAAAAATACGACACCCAGCCGGGCCGCTGGGAGGATCAACAGATGATCAACAGCACCCTAAACCGGGTGTTGAGTAGCAATAGCTGTGAGTATTGGCTGGCCCAGCTGGAGGCGCAGCGTATTCCCTGTGCACCGGTCAATAGCCTTAGTCAGGCGCTGGCAGATACTCAGGTTGTGCATCGCAATATGGTGGTCGATCTGAAGCATCCCAATGGCAAATCTACCAAGGGCCCGGGCAATCCTATCAAGCTGTCGCGCAGCACTGACCAGGATTTTACTGCGGCGCCAACCCTGGGCCAGCACACTGAGGAGGTAATGACCCAACTCCTTAATCTCAGCGTACAACAGGTAGATCAGCTGCGAGAGCAGGGAATAATAAAATGACAGCAAATAGGGTGGTGATCACCGACGTTGGGCCCAGAGACGGCCTCCAGAACCAGCCCAAAATATTGACCATTGAACAGCGCCTGGCGCTGGTGCAGGCCATTGCAGATGCGGGCGTGCCAAAGATAGAGGTGGGCAGTTTTGTATCGCCCAAAGCGGTCCCTGCCATGGCGGGGACCGATCAGGTATTTGCCAGCCTGGAAAAAGCTCAGTTCGCCACGCCGACCATTGCACTTATTCCCAATATGAAGGGCTATGAGCTTGCGCGGGCTGCTGGGGCCAAAACCGTCACCATGGTGCTGTATGCCAGCGATGGTATGGCGCAAAAAAATGCATCCATGAGCATGGCCCAAGCGGACGAGATTACTCTAGAGATTCTGCGTTTGGCAAAGCAGGATGGTATTGAAGTGATTGCCACCATTGCCGTTGCCTTTGCCTGTCCCTTTGATGGGCCCACTGCGGCATCCACTGTAGAGAAAGGCGTAGCCAGATTTATGAAGGCTGGAGCCGATCAGGTGGTGCTGGCAGACACCATAGGCGCTGCTGACCCACAGCAGGTGCGAGCCCTGACAGCAACATTGGTCGAACAGCACGGTGCCGGCAGGTTAGGCTGTCATTTCCACGATACCAGAGCCATGGGTCTGGCGAATGTCTATGCCGCGGTTGAGTCTGGTATTCGCCGCTTTGATAGCTCTATTGCCGGGTTGGGAGGCTGTCCCTTTGCACCGGGAGCCTCGGGAAATGTGGCCACTGATGATATTGCTATGATGTTGCAGCAGATGGGATTTGCTACAGGTATAGATTTAAATAAATTAATGCAGGCCTCTGATTTGGCCCAGGCATTGACAGGCACAGCCCCTGGAGGGCGATCCAAGCCTTGGCTTCAGGGCTATTTAACCAAGCAGGCCAGCTAGGAGTTTTACCCACAGCATTGGAATAACAATAAATAATTATAAGTATGGTTCGGAGAAAAAAATGAGCTACAGACTAGGGGTAGATGTAGGGGGTACATTCACTGACCTTCTGCTGATTAACGAAGATACAGGCGACACCCATACGGCGAAAGTGCCCTCGACACCAGAGGATTCCTCCATTGGTGTTCTCAATGGTATTGCGCGTATCTGTGATGAATCCGGCGTCAATCCAGCCGATGTCAGTCGGGTCATGCACGGCACAACCGTTGCCACCAATGCGGTATTGACGGGCCGAGGCGCAAAGGTGGGGCTGGTCACCACTGCTGGTTATGAGGATACATTGCAGGTGGCGAGATCATTCTGCCCCGGTGGACTGGGGGGCTGGGTCAGCTTTGTTAAAAAACCATTGCTGGCGCCACTGGAACTTACCATCGGTGCCCATGAGCGCATCGGTGCCGACGGTGAAGTGGTTGCAGGCTTGGATGAAGAGCAGTTGCGCACTGATCTAAAAACGCTCCATGGAACTGGCCAGGTGGAAGCTCTGACCATCTGTTTTATCAATGCCTATATTAACGGTGCCCATGAAAAGCGCGCCGCCGAGATTGCTGCAGAGATTTTTACTGATACACCAATTTCTATTTCCAGCGATGTGGTTCCGGAGATGCAGGAGTACGAGCGCACCGAAACTACGGTAGTGAATTCCTATGTGCGCCCGGAAGTGGCCAGCTATGTGAGTAATCTGCAATCGGCCTTGGATGACAAAATGGGTTCAGATACTCAGCTGTCTATTTTGCGCTCCGACGGAGGTTTGGCTTCAGCCAGAGCCTCGGCGGAGTCGCCGGTTAACATGCTGATGTCCGGTCCCGCTGGCGGTGTGTCCGGTGCAATCTACTTCTGTAGTCGCGCTGGTTACGACAATATTTTGACCTGCGATATGGGTGGTACCTCCACCGATGTGGCCCTGATTCAAAACTCCCGCGCCCGGGTGCGCCGGGAAACCATTGTTGCCGATGTGCGAGTTCGCGCCCCCTCAGTGGATGTGCGCACAGTGGGTGCTGGTGGCGGTTCTATTGCCTTTGTTCCGGAACTAACTAAAGCACTGCGCGTAGGCCCAGAGTCTGCCGGTGCAGTACCTGGCCCCGCCTGTTATATGAAAGGCGGCGAGCAGCCCACTGTCTGCGATGCCAATGTGGTGCTGGGTTATCTGCCCTCGGATGTGCAGTTGGGGGGCAAGATGGAAATCAATCGCGAGGCCTCCGTGGCCGCGGTGCAATCTGTGGCCGATGCCATGGGTATCGACCTGATGGCTGCCGCTGAAGGTATTATCAAAATTGTTAATGAGTCTATGTTTGGGGCGCTGCGTCTGGTGTCTGTGGAGCAGGGCTATGATCCCCGTGACTTTGCCCTGGTGGGCTTTGGTGGTGCAGGCCCATTGCACGCTAATGCGCTGGGTGTGCTAACCGATGCCTGGCCGGTGATTATCCCCCCGGGCCCTGGCGTGCTCTGCGCCTATGGCGACGCCACCACTCAGGTGCAGGATGAAGCTGCGCGTACTTATCTGACCATGGCCAGTGATCTTACAGATGCTAAGTTAACCGAGGACTTACACGAGTTGCGCGGGCGGGCTGGTGAGGCTTTGCTCACCGATAATATCCCAGCTTCAGAGCACGAGATTACTTATCAAGCCGATCTGCGTTATGCCGGACAGGCTTTCCAGATCACCATCGACTTTACCGAAGACGAACTGAAAGAGAAGGGCGTTGCCCTGCTTACCGAGCAGTTTGATGGCGAGCATGATCAGCTTTTTACCTTTAAGTTGGATGATGGTCACGAGATATTAATGATTCGCGCTGTGGCTAAAGCCAGAGCCAGTTCCATTGCCGAACGCCAGGTTGGTGAAACAGGCATGAGTCTTGAGCAGTGCATTATTGCCCCGAGTCGCTTCTACTACGAGGGGGATTGGTACGACGCCAATATTTATGATCGCAATAAACTCAATACCGGTTTAAAGGTTGTTGGTCCGGCAATTGTCGGCGAGATGGACTCGACCTCAGTGGTGCTGCCGGGCTTTGTGGCCGAGGTAGATGCCGTGGGTAACCTGCTGATCAATCCAGCCAATGGAGGACAATAAAATGACTGCAAGATTATTAGAAACCAATAAAGATCCTCTGAAGAAAATTGATGTTGATGGCGTGACCGTCGACATTATCGAAAATGCCCTGCGCAACGCGCGGGAGGAAATGGATGCAGTTCTGTTTAGAACCGCCATGTCTCCTGGTATTCGCGAACAGGGTGACTGCTTCCCGATGATTGCCAATAAAGACGGCAAGATGGTGGTGGGCCAGTTTGGTTCATTTATTGGGCCCTTTTTAGAAGCCTATGACGACGAGATCGAAGAGGGCGATATTATTCTTACCAACGACCCCTATATGTGCAATGCAGCCGTGTCGCATTTGCCAGACTGGGTGGTGTTGGTACCGGTATTTAAAGACGGCCGCCATATAGCCTGGTCGGCGATGTTTGGGCATATGTCTGATAATGGCGGCATGGTGCCGGGCTCGATACCCATCGAAGCTACCACCATCTTTCAGGAAGGTATCCGTATTCCGCCCACCAAACTGTATAAAAAAGGTGTGCTGCAGTCCGACCTTCTGGAGCTGATTCTCCACAATGTGCGCACGCCCCAGTGGAACCGGTTTGACTTAAACGCTCTGGTGGCCGCCTGTAATACAGCGGCTAAACGCTGTGTGGAAATGGCTGAACGCTTTGGTGATGATGTACTGTTCTCCACCATGGATATTATGTTGCAGCGCAACTACGACGCCATGAAGCATATTATTGGTATGTTTATTCCCGAAGAGCCCCGGGAGTTTGAAGACTATCTGTGCGATGACGGCATGGGTATGGGCCCCTACAAAATTAAATGCACCATGTGGCGTGAAGGGGACAAGGCAATTTTTGATTTTGCCGGGACAGATCCCCAGGCCCAGAGTTCGGTGAACTTCTTCCTTAACGAAGATATGTTCAAAATGTTCTTTGGCTCATTCACTATTAATGTGGTGGATCCGCAAATTGTATTTAACGATGGGTTCTACGATCTGGTGGATGTGCGTATTCCCCAGGGCACCTTGTTAAAACCAAATTACCCGGCGGCACTGTCGGGCAGAACCCATGCCCTGGGTAGGATCTTTGATGTGCTGGGTGCTCTGCTGGGAATGGGCGCACCTGAGATGATGCTCAATGCGGCTGGCTTCTCCGATTCACCGCACCTGTTCTTCTCCGGCTATGACAGCAGACCGGGCAAAGGCGGGGAGTGGTTCCAACTCTTCCAGATTGGCTTTGGCGGTGTGCCAGGCCGACCCGTTGGCGATGGTCCTGATGGTCACAGCCTGTGGCCCGGGTTTACCAATGTGCCCAATGAATTTATTGAGTCCTATTTCCCACTGCGTATTGAGCGCTATGAAACTATTCCTGATTCTGGTGGTGCTGGTTTGCACCGGGGTGGCAATGGCCTGAGTGTTGCCTACCGCTTTCTCTGTGATGGCGATATAGGTATTCACGATGAACGCTGGCTGACTTACCCCTGGGGGGTCTTGGGTGGTGAGACCGGGCTGCGCTCAACCAAACGTCTGGTGCGTGTGGATGGCTCTGAACAATGGCTGCCTGCCAAGGCCGAGGGCATCAAAGTTAAAACTGGCGACATGCTGTACTTCAATACCTGGGGCGGCGGCGGTTGGGGCGACCCATTTGCTCGCGACCCAGAACTGGTGCAACAGGATGTTAATCGACGACTGGTAACAGTCGACGGAGCCAGACGCTACGGCGTGGTAATGGCCTCAGATGGATCTGTTGACCAGGACGCAACGCAGACGCTGCGCGCCGAATTAAAAGCCGCCGCTGGAGAACCAGCACTGTTTAATTTCGGTGGTGATGTAGAAGAGATTCGCGCCCGCTGTGAAGCAGAGACTCATCTGCCCGCACCGGTAAAACCAACCTTTATTGGCGCATCTCAGTAGTTGTAGCAGGGAATAGCGGGCGAATCAAAAGTAAAAAATTTGAGAGAAGTAAAGTAGCAAGCAAAATAAACAAGAAAAAATAACCATAAAAATAGGTGGGAGAAAATGATGAAAACACCAACGTTAAAAAATGCCGTGGCGATGGCAGTACTTGCCAGTTTCGCCGCGACCTCAGTTGCCGAAGTAGCCATCGAGGAAATCGTTGTCTCGGCGCGAAAACGAGCGGAAAACTTGCAGGAAGTGCCCATTGCAGTCTCCGCTTTTACTGAGGCTCAAATAGAGAGTGCCGGTATCCAGCGCCCCGCTGACTTTATCGGCCTTATGCCCAATGTCACCATGGTTGACTCCGCCAATGTGGGTGATACCCAGGTGAGTATTCGCGGTATTGTTTCAACCCGTGATGCCGAATCGACCTTCGCCTATGTGGTAGACGGCGTTTTGGTTACCAACCCCAATGGCTTCAATGAAGAGCTGATGGATGTTAGCCAGATTGAGGTACTTAAAGGTCCCCAGGGGGCGCTTTATGGCCGCAACGCGGTCGCAGGAGCGATTCTTGTTACTACTAATCGCCCGGATGAAGAGTTTGAAGGCAAGGTCAAATTGGGTGCGGGTAATAATGGATCTACCAATGCCAGCCTGACTCTGAGTGGTGGTATGGGTGACGGGGTTCTGGGTCGCCTAAGCGTGAATCGTCGTGAGACCGATGGTCATTACAGCAATGTCTATACCGGCGCTGATTCAGTTGATTTTATGGAAGACACCACAGTGCGCGGTCGTCTGATCTGGGATGTTAACGAAGAGCTGTCTCTGGATATGCGTGCCGGCATGAGCGAAGTGAGCGGCGGTGCCATCAACTTTAATGCGGTTTTTGCGATTCCCATGTTTGCAGAGGGCTTTGGGTTGGGACCCACCTTCTTTAAAGATGTTAATGAGCATGAATTTATTTTCTCCAACAACGTACCAGGAGAAAACGAGCAGGAGACAACCGAGTTCTCGATTAAGGCAGACTGGGACCTCGAAAACTATGATGTCAGCGCTATCTTTAGCTACAGCGACCTGGAGGAGTATTTGCTGTCCGATGGCACCAGTGCGACATTCTACGGTTACGAGGTAACTCCTTCCTGTCAGGCGGATCGTGCAACACTCAACAATTTACCAACCTCCATGGGCGGTGCTGGTCGCGATGATCTGTTCGGAGCGTTCTTTGCACCCTTTGGCGTCTTTCCCGGCGCAGGTGGCGCAGACCCGGACTTCACCGGTATCTATGGCCCCTATACGCCAACCTCCTGTGATGGCTACCAGTACCAGGAGCGCAACCAGTCAGATACCAGCCTGGAAATACGCCTGGCCTCAGAGGCCGATGCTGACATCAGCTGGATTGCCGGTGCCTATGTCGCCGATATTGAGCGTGAAGTGGTGGTTGCCTACGGCGCCGACACAGGTAATGGCTTTCTGCGTCAGCCCTATGTTCCAGCTACTGGCCCCAACCCAACGGATCTGATGTTTAACGATAAGTTTGATACCTCAGTGATGGCGATCTTTGGTCAGGTGGAGTTCGATATAAGCGACGACATGGAGCTGGCCCTGGCGGCTCGCTACGACCGTGAAGAGCGTGATGTACACAACCAGGTGCCCAATGTGGCGGCCTCTGGCCTAAGTGTCAATGCGCTAACCAACCCCATTAACCCGGCCTTTGCGGCCAACCCCAATGGCATACCAGACCGCGATGCGACCTTTAGTCAGTTCCAGCCCAAGGTCACCTGGAGCTGGAATGCCGCTGACGACATTAATGTCTACGCAAGCTGGGGTGTTGGTTTCCGCAGCGGTGGCTTTAACTCCATAGGTAGTGAGGCATTGATTGACCTCTGGTACAACGACAACGGCGATGGCACCAATCCAGGTGCACTGGTTGATGCCCAGCTGTCAGTTAAAGATGAGTACGATAAAGAAGTCTCCACCAGCTTCGAGCTGGGCAGCAAAATGGAGTTTATGGACAACCGCCTGCGGGTCAATGCCTCGGTGTTCAAAACAGAAGTTGAAGACAGCCAGTTCTTCGAGTTTTACGCTGGTCCCTTTGGTTTGATGCGTGTGGTTACCACCATTGAAGAGGTTGAAATTCAGGGCTTCGAGATGGACTTTAATGCTGTAATTACCGAGAACCTGTCCGTCTTTGGAGGTCTGGGAATTCTAGATAGCGAAATTATCCGCAATACCCATCGTCCAGTAACCCAGGGCAATGATGCGCCTCAGGCTCCAGATCGTACCTATAATCTGGGAACCCAGTTTGAAATGACCGTTGCCAGTGGTATTGAAATGACCGCACGTTTGGATTGGCAGCATGTGGGAGAGATGGCGTTCCACAGCCTGCAAGGTGAAGAGACGCCCACTATCTGGCAGGTGTTCTACCCTGGTGTACCGATCACGCAAAACTTCAGCAAGGCAACGCGTGATGCTTACTCAACGCTGAATGCGAGAATTTCCTTCGATAGTGAAAACTGGGGCCTGACATTATGGGGTCGCAATATCACCGATGAGAACTATCTTGAAGAGGTGATTCCGGCGCCAGAGTTTGGTGGTTCATTTATCCACCCAGGTGCACAGGATTCCTACGGTGTTGATTTTAACTATCGCTTCTAAAGCTTAGTTAGTAGTATAAACAGCGGGTTGCGCCCCAGATTATACAGAGCGCAGCCCGCTTTTTTATAGCTGCAAAAAAGAGAGCAACAGATGGCCTTGTCAAATCTGCAACATAATCAGCTTGGGTTAGCCCAGTCACCGGCCCTGTTGGTGGTGGATATGATTAATGGCTTTACCGACCCAGACAGCCCATTGGGTACCCACTGCCCAGATGTGGTGGCTGCCAATATTGAATTGTTAGCCGCATTTCGCAACTCGGGCCGGCCTATTTTCTTTACCACCGTGGTTTATTACGACGACCAACAGGCCAGTATATTCCGCGCCAAGGTGCCGGCACTCAATGTGCTTCAGCCAGGGTCTCGTTGGGTGGCTGTAGATTCGCGAATGGAACGCCAGGTCTCTGAGCCCCTAATTGAAAAACAATGGGCCAGCGCATTTTTTGGAACAGATCTAAGTAAGCAACTTAGGGCACTGGCTGTGGATTCTTTGGTGGTTACGGGCCTGACGACCAGTGGCTGTGTGAGAGCCTCAGCGGTTGATGGACTGCAGAATAATTTTCAGGTGGTGGTTGCTAGAGAGGCAGTAGGTGATAGAAACCTAGATGCCCATCAGGCCAACCTATTTGATTTAAATGCCAAGTACGCAGATGTGCTTGGCGTCGACGAGATTATTTCCCGGTTGTAGTGCGGCAGTCGGTTACAGAGACTCGTAGCCGCCGCGGTGAAAGATTAAGGGGTTGAGCCCATGGTCGCTGAGTTCCAGTACCTTGCCCACTATAATTACATGGTCGCCGCCATCGTATTGATTGGCCAATGAGCACTGGAAACAGGTGCTGTAATGGGTCAGCAGTGGCACACCAGACAGACCCTCCGACAATTCCAGGCCTGCAAATCTATCAGACCCAGTTTTTGCAAAGCGGTTTGAAAGCTCTTGTTGATCTTCCGCCAGCACATGTATGGCAAATGCCTCAGCTGCCATAAAATCCTCAAAGCAATTGCTGTCGCGACCAATGCTCCACAGCACCAGAGCCGGATCCAGAGATACAGAGTTAAAGCTATTGACGGTCATGCCCACCTTCTGCCCATTTTTGCCAAGAGCGGTAATCACGGTGATACCAGTGGCAAAACTGCCCAGCGCATTGCGAAAGTCGAGCTTGCTGAAGTTAGAAGATGACATAGATTTCTTATTCGATGGAGCCTGCTTGTACGGGGCGGCAATAATGGTTGGATTACCCCTAGGTTGCAAGGCCTGGCGTAAAAATAAATAGCCCAACTGCCATTACAAATTAACAGCAGCTGGGCTGACTTTTAAACAGCTGAGCCCTATTGCCCCAGACCTCTTACATGGCCGCGGCCAGTCGGGTTCCCTGGTCGATTGCTCGTTTGGCATCTAGTTCGCCCGCTTCATCGGCACCACCAATCAGGTGGTGGGGTAGCTCCAGGCCATCAACCAGTTCCCGCAATGGGTCCTGGCCGGCGCAGATAATTACCGTATCCACCGGCAGTACCTGAGGGTCATCGCCAACCGTCATATGCAGACCCTCATCATCAATATGGCTGTAGTCACAGCCTGGCATCATGCGCACACCTTTCATGGCCAGTCCGGCACGGTGTATCCAACCGGTGGTTTTGCCTAAACCTTTGCCCACTCGAGTGGTTTTACGCTGCAGCAGATAAACCTCCCTGGGTGATGGTTCTGGTTGAGCCTTAATGCCTTCAATGCCCGAGCGCGAGCCGAAGGTCATGTCAATGCCCCATTCCTTCATAAAGGCAGGGATATTGGTGCTGGTGGACTCACCGCTATGGGTAATATATTCCGCCGTATCAAACCCTATGCCGCCGGCGCCAATAATTGCCACTTTGTCGCCCACTGGTTTCTTGCCGCCAATCACATCCAGATAGTTGAGTACCTTGGGGTGATTAATACCCTCGATCTGCGGTGTTCTGGGGCTGATACCAGTGGCAATAATTACCTCGTCATAGCCGCCATTATTAAGCTGCTCTGCAGATACTCTTGAATTGAGCTGCAGGTTGACGCCAGTGATTTCAATTTGCTTTTGGAAGTAGCGCAGTGTCTCGTAGAATTCCTCTTTGCCGGGAATCTGTTTGGCAATATTAAACTGCCCACCAATTTCATGTGCTGAATCGAACAGGGTCACCTGATGTCCGCGCGAGGCGGCAGTGGTGGCTGCTGACAGTCCTGCAGGGCCAGCGCCCACTACGGCAATTTTCTTGGCTGCAGTGGTGGCTACAATATGCAGTTCGGTCTCGTGGCAGGCGCGGGGATTAACCAGACAGCTGGTCATTAGCCCACTAAACACATGGTCCAGACAGGCCTGGTTACAGCCTATGCAGGTGTTAATCTCATCGGCGCGATTTTCCTGGGATTTGATAACAAAATCTGGGTCGGCCAGAAAGGGGCGAGCCATGGACACCATATCCGCATCACCGCGAGCCAGCACTGCCTCGGCAACTTCCGGAGTATTGATACGGTTAGAGGTAATTACTGGTACCGAGAGTTCTTTTCTAAAGCGAGCTGTCACCCAGGTAAATGCGGCGCGGGGTACTTTGGTCGCTATAGTGGGAATCTGCGCCTCGTGCCAGCCAATGCCTGTATTAATAATAGTGGCGCCTGCCTTTTCAATCGCCTTACCTAGATGAATCACCTCGTCTGCGGTGCTGCCGCCATCAACCAGATCGAGCATGGATAGACGGAAGATAATAATAAACTTCTCACCCACAGCTTCGCGCACTCTGCGCACCACTTCTATGGGCAGGCGGATGCGATTCTCATAACTGCCACCCCAGTCATCTTCGCGCTGATTGGTGCGCGCGGCGATAAATTGATTTAAGAAGTAACCCTCAGAGCCCATGATCTCAACGCCGTCATAGCCAGCTTTCTGTGCCTGCACCGAGGTGAACACAAAGTCATCAATCTGCTTGTAGATTTCTTCATCGGTCAGCGCCCTGGGAGTAAATGGATTAATCGGCGCTTTAATAGCCGAGGGAGCTACCTGATCTGGAGAATAGGCATAGCGGCCAGTGTGCAGTATCTGCATGCAGATCTTGCCATCGTGGGCATGAACCGCATCGGTGATCTGTCTGTGGCCGGCTATATCTTCATCGGTCACCAGCTTCTTGGTATTAGGATGAGTGCCGCCCTCTGTATTGGGGCCAATACCACCTGTCACTATAAGCCCTACGCCGCCTTTGGCTCGCTCGCCAAAGTAGGCGGCCATGCGTTCATGGCCGTCAGCTACCTCTTCCAGACCAGTGTGCATAGAGCCCATAAGAACGCGATTCTTTAGGCTGGTAAAACCCAGATCCAGTGGGGCGAGCATATGGGGGTAGGTGCTATGTGACATAAGTATCTCTCTTTTCTTTGTTGTAGTTATTAGTCAGGGCAGCCGACTCTCCTGTGTTCATTAATTACGGCTGTCTCAAAAGTCCAGATTAAGCTGGTATTTTGACACTGTCAAGATGTGTTGATACATTGACCCTATGAGCCTTGCCAATGTTATAGAACTATCCCGTCCAAGCTATCACCATGGTGATCTGCGCAGTGCTTTATTGGTGGCTGCGAAAACTCTGATCGCTGAGGCTGGCATAGATAACCTCTCGCTGCGTAAACTAGCAGAGCGAGCTGGGGTGTCACGCACCGCGCCCTACCATCATTTCTCGGGCAAAAATGATCTGCTGTGCGCCATAGCAGCCCAGGGGTTTCGGCGCAGACACAGACAAGCTATGGCGACTTTTGAAGATCCCGGGCTGACCCTGGAGCAGAAGTTTGAAGCCTATATTGTTGGTTATATGCAATTTGCGGCGGATAACCCCGAAGAATATGAGTTGATGTTTGGTCGCAGTATCTGGAAACAGGAAAACAGCACCCAGGAGTTGCGCGATGTAGCCTACCCCTGTTTTCAGCAGCAGGTAGACATGATTCGCAGCTGGCAGCAAGCTGGCCTGATCAGTGGCGACAATCCTCTGCGTACCTCCCAGGTGATCTGGGGGGCAGTACATGGCATTGCCAAGCTATTTATTGATGGCATTTATATTGATGCAGCGCAAATAGAGGAAGTATCCCAGTGCGCAGTTAAAATGTTTCTTCAAAACCCCGCCTAACTCGTTGTTTTCAAACCAGTAAACATTTTATTTATGCACAACCTTATAGGCTGCTTTGCGCAAATATCCCTAAGTTATTGATTCCACTACTGATTCCGTTACAACAAAAACCATAAAAATCCAGTTTTATTTTTTGACAATGCCAAAAATGAGAACTACTTTTACCTTTACCTGTTAAGTAGTTTAGTTTTGTAGTCAAAATAAGGAAATGGTCGCGCTTTGCATGCGCGTTTAGTTAGTTTTAGGAGTTTTTAGGAGCTTGAATATGAATAGGAATCTATCAAAATTACTGCAGTCACTTGCAGGTGTAGTTATATTTTCAATGGCCAGTCTGTCTATGGCCGCCACCTATACTTACGATTTCGACGCCGATGAGCATGAGCGCGGTGGGCAGCCACTGGTGTTTGATGATCTGTCTGTCTACGGTGGTCTGTTAGTTGATGGTGTGGCACCAGATTACGATCCCACATTTATGCGAGCCAATGCTTATCTGGATGCTGGTACCAAGTCTGGACTGGGTGTTTGTAAAGGATCCGTAAAAGATGATGATTTTGGTGCTCATAAAGGCACTAATAAGTGTTACAGCGCAGACGGATTAACAGAGACCGCTGGAGATGACAACATGCAAGAGAATGAAGTGCTAGGCTTTGTTTTTGACTCAGCCAAGAAAATCTCTGATGTCGGTATCTGGGGCAAGCACGATCCTGTGCCCCATGGCACTAAGGTGCTAATCTGGACTGATACCGGTGGTTTTGATTTGCTGGATGTTGTCGCTGACAAAATCACTCTGGGTTTTGAGCTTACCAAGATGGCGATCTTTGGCTCAATGAGCGATTGGTATAAAGGCGTTATGAAGAAACGCTTTGATTTAGGCACTACCAACACTGACGCCCTCTATGTAGCCGGTATCAATGAGGTGCCCATTCCTGCAGCTATCTGGTTGTTTGGATCTGCACTGCTTGGACTGACTGGTTTGCGTCGCCGCAAAGTGGCTGTTTAAGCAAGATAGTAAAAGCAAGTGACAAAAAACCCCAGCATGGCTGGGGTTTTTTTTGCCTGAGTCAAATCTGCACAGGCTTTTAATTATAGTCTAATAATTATGATCTAAGCGGGCCTATTCGGTGGTTATGTCCTCTAACATATTGGCTGCATCGTCCATGGCTTCCTCACCTGCCTCTGTCATAGCCTCCACAGCTTCATCTATAGCGCCCATAGCCTGTTCAGCGACCTCTTCAGTTGCCTCCATGGCATCCGAGGCTGAGGCTTCAACAGCTGCTGGAGCTTCTTCAATGGTGGGATCACCGCTGTCGCAGGCGCTTAGTCCCAGCGCGACCATGATTGCAAAAAGTATAGTGTAACTCTGTTTCATGTTGTAACTCCTAACCAGGTTATTTTAAGGTTTTGCGTGTAAAAGCATAGATCAACTTGAGAGGAGCTTCCCAACTTCTTTCACGGCAGTTTTGCCGAGGTTTTTTAGTCCTGGTGGCCAGATGGGCAATTTGCTCTAAAATAGGGCCTGAAACATTGTCTAAGTGGTTGCCGATTTAAGGGTGCTGTGGCAAACTTGCCGCCCTTTTTGACCAGCTAGACCAGCGGCCAGTAAATGCCGCCGGGTCGAGACGAAAATTACAGTCAAAAAACATGTTTATGCGAGTGTGGCGGAATTGGTAGACGCGCTAGATTTAGGTTCTAGTGTCTTAGGATGTGAGAGTTCGAGTCTCTCCACTCGCACCATAATTTATGTATTTCAAGAGGATAACCCATGCAGGTTTCTATTGAGTCGAGCAATGGTCTAGAGCGTCAGCTTAAGATTGGCGTGCCTGCCGACAAAATTGATCAAGAAGTGACCGATCGTTTACAAAAAGCCACCAAGACCGTCACCATCAAAGGCTTCCGTAAAGGCAAGGTTCCCCTGAAGGTGGTTAAGCAGCAGTTCGGTGCTGGTGTGCGTCAGGAAGTGGTTGGTGAGATCGTCAACTCTAGCTTCTACGAAGCCATTCAGCAGGAAGACCTGCGCCCCGTAGGTCAGCCGCGCATCGACGATATCAACGACAGCGAAGGCAAGGATCTTGAGTACACAGCTATTTTTGAAGTTTACCCCGAAGTTAAGCTCGCTGATCTGAGTAAAGTGAAGATCTCTCGTCCGGTTTCTGATGTAAACCCAGAAGATGTAGAGACAATGATCGATGTGCTGCGCAATCAGCAGGCGTCCTTCGAAGTCACTGAGAAAGCGGCTGAAGATGGCGACCAGGTTAATATCGACTTTGTCGGCACCCACAAAAAAGAAGCGTTTGCCGGTGGCAGCGCTGAAGGCCAGGATCTGGTTCTGGGCTCCAACAGCATGATCCCTGGTTTCGAAGAGGGTCTGGTCGGTGTCAGCGCCGGTGATGAGACTGTGCTCAAGCTAAAATTCCCCAAGGACTATCATTCCGAAGAGCTCAAAGGCAAAGCAGTGCAGTTTGCCGTCAAGGTAAACTCAGTATCTGTCAAGCAGATGCCAGAGATGAACGAGGACTTCTTCAAACTCTATGGTGTGGAAGAGGGCGGTGAAGAAAAATTCCGCGAAGACGTTCAGGGTAATATGGAGCGAGAGCTGCGCAATGCTATTCGAGGCAAGGTTAAAAACCGCGTTATGGATCAGCTGTTTGAGCTCAATAAGGTAGATGTTCCAGAGGCACTGATAAGCAACGAAATCACTCAGCTCAAGCAGCAGATGGTTCAGCAGTTTGGCGGTGGTCAGCAGATCGATCTGAGCATGCTGCCCGACGATATGTTTAAAGACAAGGCTCAGCGCCGTGCCGCACTGGGCGTTATTGTGTCAGAGGTAGTCAAAGTTGAAGAGCTGTCTCCAGACGAAACCGCTGTTCGTGCCCGTATCGATGAGATCGCATCAACCTACGAACAGCCCCAGGAAGTTGTAGACTATTATTACAGTAAGCCTGAGCTGCTCAGCTCTGTTGAAGCTGTGGTTCTGGAAGATCAGGTGACTGAGCTGGTACTGTCTAAAGCCAAGGTAAAAGAAGAGACACTGGCCTACGAGGATGCAGTTAAGCCAGACCCAGAGCCCGGTTCTGAGGCCTAGGTTCTGCCGACGGTAAGCTGGTCATCCAGCTTACCTGCTGCCCGCGTATACAGGCTGTTGTTTAAAGGCTAGGATACCATTTCAATTAGCAATCAAATAAGCGAGGACGCAATGATTTTTCAACCGCCAACAGGCTATAACGCGGCTCCAGATGTGGAAGCCAGCGGCTTGGTACCAATGGTTGTCGAGCAGAGTTCAAGAGGCGAGCGAGCCTATGATATCTACTCGAGACTGTTAAAAGAGCGAGTTATTTTCCTGGTTGGGCAGGTAGAAGATCATATGGCCAATTTAATCGTGGCCCAGATGCTGTTTCTCGAGTCGGAGAATCCCGACAAAGATATTCACCTGTATATTAATTCTCCCGGCGGTTCAGTGACAGCCGGGCTGTCTATCTACGACACCATGCAGTTTATCAAGCCAGATGTCAGCACCATGTGCATAGGTCAGGCCGCCTCTATGGGTGCCTTTCTGCTCACTGCTGGTGCCGAGGGCAAGCGCTACTGTCTGCCCAATTCCCGCACCATGATCCACCAGCCCAGCGGCGGTGCTCAGGGTCAGGCTACTGATATCCATATTCAGTCTCAGGAAATCCTAAAGATCAAGCAGCGCCTAAACGACCTAATGGCTAAACATACGGGCCAAACAGTCGATAAGGTAACTGAAGATACCGAGCGCGATAACTTTATGAGTGCCGAAGAGTCGAAGCAATACGGGCTTATAGATGAGGTGCTGGACAAACGAGGGTAGAGGCGTTAGTCTTCTGATTTATATTATTAGATATTGCCTATAACCTTTTGTTTTATATGGTTTTTATAGGTTGGGCAGGAGAGAGAAATGAGTGATAGTGACACATTAGGGGACGGCGGAAAGCTGCTTTTTTGCTCCTTCTGCGGCAAAAATCAGAACGAGGTTCGCCGTCTGATTGCCGGTCCGTCGGTGTACATCTGCGACGAGTGCGTCGATCTCTGTAACGACATCATCTCCGAAGAAACTCAGGTAGTCGAGGCCGATAGCAGCCCCGACAAACTGCCTGTACCCAGCGAAATCAAAAACCTTCTCGACGAGTATGTAATAGGCCAGGAGCGCGCAAAGCGCATTCTCTCGGTGGCCGTTTACAACCACTACAAGCGACTGCAGGTCAGTGAGCAAGCTGGCGACAAAGGCGACGTCGAGCTGGGCAAAAGTAATATCCTGCTGATAGGCCCGACCGGTAGTGGTAAGACATTGCTGGCGGAAACTCTGGCACGCATGCTGGACGTTCCATTCACCATTGCCGACGCAACCACACTGACCGAAGCGGGCTATGTGGGTGAAGATGTTGAAAACATTATTCAAAAGCTGTTGCAGAAGTGCGACTACGATGTAGACAAGGCCCAGCGCGGCATTGTGTATATAGATGAAATCGACAAGATTTCTCGCAAGTCCGACAACCCCTCTATTACCAGAGATGTGTCAGGAGAGGGCGTACAGCAAGCACTGCTTAAGCTAATCGAAGGCACAGTTGCCTCAGTGCCTCCTCAGGGCGGCAGAAAGCACCCGCAGCAGGAGTTCCTGCAGGTCGACACCTCCAACATCCTGTTTGTCTGTGGTGGAGCCTTTGCCGGCTTAGAAAAGGTTATCCGCGATCGCTCCGAAAAGGGCGGTATCGGCTTCAGCGCAGAAGTGAACAGCAAAGACAATCAGAAATCTGTTGGTGAAACTCTGCTAGATGTGGAGCCAAGCGACCTGATTGGCTACGGACTGATTCCCGAGTTTATAGGCCGTCTGCCCGTTGTTGCCACCCTGCAAGAACTGGATCGCGAGGCTCTGGTTAATATCCTGGTTGAGCCAAAGAACGCAGTAGTAAAGCAGTTCCAGGCCCTGTTCGGCATGGAAGACGTAGAGCTAGACCTGCGCCGCGATGCCCTGGACGCCATTGCCGATAAAGCCATTGAGCGCAAAACCGGTGCACGAGGGCTTAGATCTATTCTCGAGACCGTGCTGTTGGATACCATGTATCGCGTGCCTTCAGAACCAGATGTGGTCAAGGTGGTGGTAGATGCCTCAGTGATCAATGGGGAAAACGAACCGCTGCTGGTGCACGAACAGCAGGAAACAAAAAAAGTAGCCTCAGACGAGGGTTGAGAAAAGGCGGCGCAAGCCGCCTTTTTTGATTGCGGGCTGTTTACTGCAGAGTCTTATAGCAAGCTGCTCTCTCATTGTGCGCTCTGCTAAATTGTTTTCGCTGCCATGCGGTTGTAATTGCCCCAGGCGTCCCAATATATAAAGCAAAGATGTTCTGTGGCCCTGTATTACCAGTGCCAAAACAAATCAAGAATCAGAGGTAACCATGGGTTCTCAACAGACCGATCCAGACAAAATTCTCCATCCACTGCTGCCCCTGCGCGATGTGGTGGTCTATCCCCATATGGTAGTGCCATTATTTGTAGGCCGCGAAAAATCCATAGTCGCGCTGGAAGATGCCATGGAGTCGGATAAGCAGATTGTACTGGTGGCGCAAAAGAACCCTGCAGAGGACAACCCCAGCGTAGTAGATGTCTACGAGGTGGGTACCTTTGCGACCATACTGCAAATGCTCAAACTTCCCGACGGCACCCTCAAGGTTCTGGTAGAGGGCACAGGACGTGTTGGACTGGTCGAGCCCAGAGAGGGAGAGGCTTTTCTACAGACCTATGTCATGGATATGGCCAGTGGCGAACTGGATGCCGCCGAAGCCGATGCCCTGACTCGTTCGACTCTATCCCTGTTCGAGCAGTATGTTAATCTCAGCAAAAAAATACCCTCAGAGGTAATCACCACCGTCAGCGGCATTGAAGATGCCAATCGCCTTGCCGACACCATTGCCTCCCATATGACCCTGAGCCTGGAGCAAAAGCAGGATGTGCTGGAAATAGCAGATCTCACCGGTCGATTTGAGCACCTGATGAGTCTGATGGAAGCAGAGATTGATCTTTTCCAAATCGAGCAGCGCATTCGTGGTCGAGTGAAAAAACAAATGGAGAAGAGCCAGCGTGAGTACTATCTGAACGAGCAGATGAAAGCTATTCAGAAAGAGCTTGGCGATATCGACGAAGGTGTCTCAGAGCTGGACCAGTTGGACAAGAAAATTGCCGAGGCCGGCATGCCCAAGGCGGCGCGGGAAAAAGCCGAGTCCGAACTGGCCAAGCTAAAAATGATGTCACCTATGTCCGCTGAAGCCTCAGTGCTGCGCAACTATATCGACTGCATGATCGGCGTGCCCTGGAGCAAGCGCACCAGGGTCAAACACAATCTTGAGAATTCCGAGAAAACCCTCAACGAAGACCACTATGGCCTAGAAGAGGTCAAAGAGCGCATTCTCGAGTTTCTGGCAGTCCAGCAGCGGGTTAAAAAGCTCAAAGGGCCCGTGCTCTGCTTGGTAGGTCCTCCGGGAGTGGGCAAGACCTCCCTGGGTGAGTCTATAGCCAGAGCCACAGGGCGCAAATTTATTCGCATGAGCCTGGGCGGAGTCCGCGACGAGTCCGAGATTCGCGGCCATCGCCGCACCTATATAGGCTCAATGCCCGGCAAGCTAATTCAAAAGCTCTCCAAAGTGGGCGCCAAAAACCCCCTGTTCCTGCTCGACGAGATCGACAAGATGGGCATGGATCAACGGGGTGACCCGGCCTCAGCGCTTTTAGAAGTGCTTGATCCAGAGCAGAACCACACCTTTAACGACCATTACCTCGAGGTGGATTACGACCTGTCCGAGGTAATGTTTATCTGCACAGCCAACTCCATGAATATTCCCGGGCCACTGCTCGACCGCATGGAAGTAATTCGCATCCCCGGCTACACCGAAGACGAAAAGGTGCAGATTGCCGAAAAATATCTGGTGCCCAAGCAGCGCAGCGCCAATGGTCTAAAAGATAGCGAATTAGAGATTACCGAAGACGCCCTCAAAGACACCATCCGCTACTACACCAGAGAAGCTGGTGTGCGGGGCCTGGATCGCGATATAGCCAAGATCTGTCGCAAGACAGTGACCAGTCATGTGCGGGAAAAAAGCAATGCCAAAGACCTGGTAGGGGCCGCAGAGTTGGAAGATATGCTGGGTGTACGCCGCTTTGACTATGGTCGCGCAGAGGTGGAGAACCAGATTGGCCAGGTCACCGGTCTAGCTTGGACCCAGGTAGGGGGTGAACTACTGACCATCGAAGCCTCAGCCATTCCTGGCAAAGGTCGGGTTATCAAGACCGGTTCTCTGGGCGATGTCATGCAGGAATCCATTCAGGCGGCACTGACCGTGGTGCGCAGTCGTGCCATGGGGCTGGGTATCCGCAGAGACTTCTACCAGGAAAATGACCTGCATATCCATGTTCCCGAGGGCGCAACGCCAAAAGACGGTCCATCGGCCGGTGTTGGCATGTGCACCTCGCTGGTATCGGTTTTGACCGGAATTCCAGTCAAAGCAGATGTGGCCATGACCGGAGAAATCACCTTGCGCGGGCAGGTCCTAAAGATAGGTGGCCTCAAAGAAAAATTGCTGGCAGCCCATCGCGGCGGTATTCGCACCGTGGTTATTCCCCATGATAATGCTAGTGATTTGAAAGAGATACCGGACAATATTAAAGCTGATCTTGAGATATGTCCGGTCAAGTGGATCGACGAGGTATTAGATCTTGCGCTTCAGGAATCGCCAACGCCAATGAGTGAAGAAGAGTTCAACCGGGTTGCCAGTGTAGAAAAAAATACCGAGTCGGGCTCTAGACCAAGTACTCACTAGCGTATAACTATTTGACCTTATTTAAAAAGTAAGCTTGACCGCACCCAGTGTGGTTGGTATAAAGTTCGGGTAGAGGCGCTTTTAGCTAGGGATTCCAAGCAACTGAACGATTAAGTGACCTCTGTATCTAGCTAGGATCAACCAATTCCAAAAAAAGGGGAATACCGTGAATAAATCTGAATTAATCGATGCAATTGCTGCTGGCGCAGACATCTCAAAGGCTTCTGCTGGCCGTGCCTTGGACTCTGCACTAGATGCAGTTACCGGCGCTCTAAAAAATGGCGACCAGGTTTCACTGGTAGGCTTTGGTACTTACTCAGTTAAGCACCGTGCTGCTCGCTCGGGCCGCAACCCACAAACTGGTGCTGAGATTCAAATCAAAGCAGCCAATGTGCCAAGCTTCAAAGCAGGTAAGGCGCTGAAAGACGCTGTAAACTAAGTTATTGACCGAGGAATTCAGCCCAGGTTGAATTTCTCCACTTAAAAAGGCGCATCTCAGATGCGCCTTTTTAATTATCAGGATTAGACAAATGTTGGATAGTTTTCGAACTAATATGCGTGGCATAGCCACAGTTATAGTAGTCATTATCGGTGGTATCTTCGCGTTCTCCGGAACCGGGACCCTTTTTGTGTCAGGCACAGGTGCAGAGTCTGTGTTAATCGTAAACGACCAGCCTGTCAGCGCCTTGCGCGTGCAGCAGGTACTGTCGAGCGAGAAGCAGCGCATACTGCGTCAGAATGAAGGTTTAGACCCAGCACTCTTAGATGACGAATTAATCCGTCCCCAGGTGATACAGCAGCTTATAGCGCGCACGCTCATAGCTCAGTCCGCTGTTGGTCAGGGTTTTGGAGCCTCCTCCAAGGCAGTCAGCGAACTGATTTTGGCTACTCCTGGTTTCCAGGCAGAGGGTCGTTTTGACCAGGAAGTATTTCAATACATGATTCGCAACCAGGGTTTCACCAGTGCAACCTTCGTTGAGACCGTCAGGCAGGATCTGATTATCCAGCAGTTTATTCAGGGCCTGACCAACAGCAACTTTGTCACCGACGCCGAGCTAGCTAATCTCGCCAGCTTCACCGAGCAAGAGCGTGACTACTACTACCTGACCCTGCCCATGAAGCCTATTATCGATGGCGTGCAGGTCAGTGAGCAGCAGGTGCTCGACCACTACGAGCAGACCAAAGTTAAATACCAGACCCAGGTTCAGGTTAGCGTTGAATCTATCGAACTCAACGCAGCACAGTTGGCCTCTGAGCAGAGCGTCAGCCAACAACAGATACAGGCGCGTTTTGACCAGGAAGCCGAGTCAATCAATACAGCCGATAGTCTTCAGGCAGCCCATTTATTACTCACTGAGCCAACAGCAGAAATCCTCGCGGAAATTCAGGCCAAGCTGGACGCCGGCAGCGACTTTGCCGCACTGGCCAAAGAGTACTCAGACGACTTTGCCTCAGCGGATAGCGGCGGTGACCTGGGCTTTACCACGGGCGAAACATTTCCCGCGGCCTTCGAAGCGGCATTGGCAGAGCTTGAAATAGGCCAGGTATCAGCACCTGTAGAGACCGACGCAGGCACCCACTTTATTAAGCTGCTGGACCGTCAGAAAGAGAGTTTTGAGCTGGCGACAGAGTCAGCTCGTATCGAGCAGGAATTGTTGCGCGAAGCCGCCAGCGATTTACTGGTAGAAAAACTGGAGATGCTCAAAGAGCTGAGTTTTAACTCCGAGACCCTGGCCGAAGTGGCTGCAGATCTGGATCTAGAGTCCTCAGTTAGCGAACCGTTCTCCCGTGCCGGTGGCCCGGGGGTTGCCGCTTTCCCTGCGGTGGTTAAAGCAGCCTTTAGCCCTGAGGTGCTGGAAGATAAATATGCCAGTGAAGTACTGAATCTGGGCGATGATGCCTATGTGGTTATCAAGCTGCAGGAATACTTCCCGGCGCGTCAAAAAGAACTGAACGAGGTAAGGCCTGCGGTTGAGACAAACCTGCGTCAGACCATTGCCAAGCAAACCATTGCCGAGCAGGGCGCTGCCTTGCTGGCCCTTGTGCAGGGCGGTGAGAGCGTAGAGGCTGTTGCCAGGTCGGCAGGCTTGGACTGGCAGGCTGGGCAAAATGTTAAGCGTACCGACCGCTCAGTCAACGAAGAAGTCAAGATGGCTGTATTCCAGATGGAGGCCCCGACAGATCAGCCTACTATCCAGGGATTTTCAGCGGCCAATGCAGACTACATAATAGCTTCGCTGCAGTCTGTTACCCCTGGTGACGCCAGCAAGCTAAGCCAGGAACAGAGAGCCAACCTGAGCTTCGCTGTGATGTCGACTAATAGCAGTCGCGACCTCGAAGCCTATCAGGCCGGTCTGCTGTCCCAGGCTGATATAGTTCAGTAGAAAATGCCCAGCAGTATCCGCAAAAGGCCCAGACAGAGTTCGCTGTCTGGGCCTTTTGGTATGGGCGGTAAAACAGTTAGCTCAGGTCAGATTCGCAGCGCATTAATAAACAGGGTCAGGCGTTGACCAGGCTGCAAAAATTCATTGCGACTGATCTTGTTCCAGCGGGTGATATCGCGAATACGAATATCGAACTTCTCGGCAATCAAATACAGTGAATCGCCGCGGCGCACCCGGTAAGACAGGCGGCGCAGGTTATCTGTGCCAGAGACCGCCTCAGAATGCTCCACCTTGAGTTTCTGACCAATTTGTAGGCCATTCCCAGTCAGATTGTTAGAGCGCTTTAAATCCGCCACAGACACCTTAAATCGCACCCCAATACTAGACAGCGAATCGCCCCTCTGCACTCGATAGACCGAAGTCTTAGAGCTGCTGGCCACTGTGCCGCTGGCCTCGTTTCCGGAATGGGGAATAAACAGCACCTGATTGACCCGCAGTCGATCACTGCTCAGCCCATTGCGACTCCGCAGCCAACTGGTGGGTATGCGAAAGCGCTGGGCAATCTGCGACAACGTATCGCCGCTTTTAACTGCGTACTCAGTGTGGGGTACCCAGGTTTTAGGGTCAGTACTGGCCAGCAGATCGCGCAGGGGCTGCGCCGAACCCAGGGGCAGTAGAATATTGTGCTTGCCCTGGGGCGGAGTGATAGAGCGGCGGTAGGCGGGGTTTAAGCGAGTAAACTCCGGGCCCTTGATACCAGTGATCTGCACCACCTTCATCAGATCGATCTGCGACTCAATTTCAACCACCTCAAAATAGGCTCGGTTGGGGATTGCGGGCAACTCAATTTTATAGTGATCTGACCGGGCAATTAGCTCAGCTAGAGCCAGCAGCTGGGGAACATAGTTTCTGGTCTCGCGGGGCAGTTTGATCGACCAAAAATCCGCCGGCTTGCCTTTTTTAACATTGCGCGCCATGGATCGCGCCACATTGCCCTGGCCAGAGTTATAGGCTGCCAGAGCCAGCAGCCAGTCACCGTCAAAGCGTCGGTGCAGAGATTTCAGGTACTTGACCGCAGCCTGGGTGGAGTAGATAACATCCCGGCGCCCGTCGTACCAGCGGTCGCGGCGCAGACCAAAAGACTTGGCCGTCGACGGAATAAACTGCCACAGGCCTACAGCATGGCTGTGACTGTAAGCCAGAGGGTCATAGGTACTCTCAACAATCGGCAGTAGAGCCAGCTCCAGAGGCAGCCCAGCCTTATCCAGCTCCTGAGTCACATAGTAGATAAACGGCTCAGCCCGGCCAAATACCGTAGCCAGGTAGCTGGGGTTGCGCAGATACCAGTCACGCTGCTTGACCACAGAGGCATGCATCTCATCCGGCGATAGTTTGTAGCCCTCGCGAATGCGCTGCCACAGATCTGCTTCCGGCGCCGGCGGCTGTGCCTCGGCTTCGACAGCAGTCTCGCTATCCGAAATGTCGCTCACTGTCTCAGCCTCAACAGCTGTTACAGGTGCAGGGCCAGACGCTATATCAGCCCCATTATTTTGCCCCAGTGGCATATTCTCACAGCCAGACAGAATCAGGCTGCACAGGCAGAGTAAAAGGGCGGTAAAATTGGGTTTAAAATCAGGCAACGGCAGGCTACTTATTAGAGTGATTGCGGAATAGCCGCGGATTGTAGCGACCAATGGGGTATTTAACAATACAGCCCTGAGCTACCCACAAAAGCTCCACTGGTCTTTACGGAGATCATTGAACATAATAGGCAAAACGGGGCCAAAGGCTGAGTTAGGGTAAAAATAAACTGGTATGGCAAAAAACTTTCTCTACAGACGCAGCAAACTTATCCTCGACCGATTAAAAGTAGAGGATCTGGCTGTTACCGCCAACAGGCTAGATAGCTGGCTAAATTCCGACTTTGGCCGCTACCTGCTGCACCAGGAAACCCAACTCTTAGAGCGCAAATACAGCGGCCTGCCAGGGTATAGGCTAATGCACCTAGGCCTGGGCCCCAATCAGCAAACCCTCGACTGTTTTAAGCAGCTGCACCGCTTTTATGTTCATGCCAATGCCGACAGTCCGGCGCCGCAGCTGTCCCTGGCTAGCAACTATGCTCAGCTGCCCCTGCCATCGGAAGTAATAGACCTGGCCCTGGTGCAGCATGCAGTGGAGTACTCAGTATCCCCCAAGGCGGTGCTGGCCGAAGTATCTCGAGTGGTGGCTCCCGGCGGCCATCTGCTGCTCTGTCTGTTTAACCCCTACGGGCCCAGGGGACTGATCAAGTTCCCTATGCAGCTACTCAGCGGCCGGCCCGACTACAGGTTCCATAATCTGCGCAAGGGCCGCATTATCGACTGGCTGTCGCTGCTTAATTTTCAGGTGCTCGAGATTGACCACGGGGCCTACAACTTGCCCCTCAATCGTCCCGATTGGGCGCAGGCAGATACCAGCTGGGAAAAGATTGCCCAAAAGATTCGCTTTCCCCTAGGTAATTTCTATATGATCCACGCGGTAAAGCGAGAGCTTCGCGGCATAGGCACCAGAACCCACCTGTGGCGCCCTGCAGCCACCAATGGCTATGGCTCCACCGGCAGTAAATCCAGTCGCAAAAAAGCTTCAGTTAAGGAATAGCATGAATCCAGTTCAAATATTTACCGACGGTGCCTGTCGCGGCAATCCCGGCCCTGGTGGCTGGGGCGTTTTAATGCGCTATGGTGACGAAGAAAAATCCCTCTGTGGCGGTGAATCAGAAACTACCAATAACCGTATGGAATTAACCGCTGTTATCGAGGCTCTCGCGGCTCTCACCAGGCCCTGTGATGTAGAGCTAACCTCAGACTCAACCTATGTGCTCAAAGGTATTCAAGAGTGGATGCCCAACTGGAAAAAGCGCGGCTGGAAAACCGCCAGTAAAAAGCCGGTCAAGAATGCGGATCTCTGGCAAAAGCTCGATGCGGTTATAGGTGAACATAGGATAAACTGGCACTGGGTAAAGGGGCACAGCGGTCACCGGGAAAATGAAATAGCCGACCAGCTGGCCAACCGCGGCATCGACGAATTAGAACTGAGCTAGGCACTAACCATGAGACAGATTGTACTGGATACAGAAACCACCGGCCTGGAGACATCTCAGGATCACCGCATAATCGAGATTGGCTGTGTCGAGATGATCAACCGCAAACTCACCGGCCGCCACTATCATCAGTATATAAACCCTCAGCGCAAAGTGGACGAGGGCGCCATGGAAGTTCATGGCATCACAGATCAGTTTCTTGAGGACAAGCCTACCTACGACGCCATAGTCGAAGAGTTTATGGCCTTTATCAAAGGCGCCGAGCTAGTGATTCACAATGCTCCCTTTGATATTAGCTTCCTCAACCACGAGGCTTCCAAGCTACCTGGGCGCACCAAGTCCATAGAGTCTGGCTGCAAAGTGATAGACACATTGGCCCTGGCGCGACAGAAGCACCCGGGGCAAAAAAACAACCTGGATGCGCTGTGCAAGCGCTATGGCGTCGACAACTCCCAGCGCGACCTTCACGGCGCACTGCTGGATGCGGAGATTCTCGCCGATGTCTATCTGTTGATGACTGGCGGGCAGGTCAACCTCAATATCAGCGATCAATCGGCATCAGACTCCGGCGAGATCAACCAGGCCAGCAATATACGCCGCCTGCCCGAGGGCCGTCCGGCGCTGAGGGTTATTACCGCCAATGAAGATGAGTTGGCCAGCCACCAGAAAAAACTGGACGCCATCAAAGCGTCCAGCGGTGAATGTGTCTGGCAAAATTTGGGCGAATAACCTGCTTTGTCTCCTATATCGCCCCCAGATCCACATCCCGGGTTGGATATCAGTATCTCCGAACAGGTCCCCAGCAGCGCTGCGCATTTTGAGCCGCTTAAACAAGCCATAGCCCAGTCAGTTACCAGCAAAGACCTGTTTCGCCTCAGCAAACAGCTGGCCGACCTGCAGCAGCGGGCCAGCCGCAAGCAAGATATTGCCCAGGGCTGGAGTCAATGGCGCCAGGCTGCAGAGCGCTCTCAGCAGATAGTCAGCGCCAGGCGCGACAACCTGCCCGCCATCAGCTACCCAGATCTTCCGGTCAGTGCCAGGTCCGACGAGATAGTTGAGTTAATTCGCAACCATCAGGTCCTGGTGGTTGCCGGCGAAACCGGCTCTGGTAAAACCACCCAGCTGCCCAAAATCTGCCTACAGGCCGGGCGCGGTATCAAAGGCATTATTGGCCATACCCAGCCGCGACGAATTGCAGCCCGCACCGTGGCCGACCGCATTGCCGAAGAGCTTAAAACACCCCTGGGAGAGACCGTGGGTTATCAGGTGCGTTTTTCTGACCAGAGTTCGCCCAAAACTACCATCAAGCTGATGACCGATGGTATTTTGCTGGCGGAAATTCAGCACGATCGATTTCTCAGCAAATACGATACCTTGATAATCGATGAGGCCCACGAGCGCAGCCTCAATATTGATTTTTTATTGGGTTACCTCAAAAACCTATTGGCCCAGCGCAGCGACCTAAAGCTAATTATTACTTCAGCCACCATTGATGTAGAAAAGTTTTCCCAGCATTTTAATAATGCGCCAGTGGTAGAGGTATCCGGCAGAACCTACCCGGTAGAAGTTATTTACTCTGATATCGACAGCCTGGATATGGACCGCGACCAGCGCATTATTGAATGCCTGCGCGAGATAAACTCAAATACCACCCCCAACCAAGGCGCCGGCGATGTGCTGATATTCTTAAGTGGCGAGCGCGAAATTCGCGAAGCCAGCCTGGCCATCAAGCGCGCCCAGCTGCCCCATACCGAAGTGGTGCCTCTGTATGCCAGGCTCAGCCTTGCAGAGCAGAGTAAAATTTTCTCTCCCCACAGAGGCCGCCGTGTTGTGCTAAGTACCAATGTGGCCGAGACGTCGCTAACCGTGCCAGGCATAGGCTATGTGATAGATACAGGCCGCGCCAGACTGTCCAGATACAGTTACAGAACCAAGGTACAACGGCTGCCAATCGAGGCCATCTCCCAGGCCAGCGCCAACCAGAGGGCAGGGCGCTGTGGCCGCGTTAGCAATGGTGTCTGTTACCGACTCTACGAAGAAGACGACTTTAATAATCGCCCAGAGTTTACCGACCCGGAAATAGTGCGTACCAATCTGGCCGCGGTAATCTTGCAAATGCTGCACCTGCGCATAGGTGATATTCGCAATTTCCCCTTTGTGGACCCGCCAGACAGCCGCATGATCAGCGATGGCTTCAAGCTATTGGAAGAACTGCAGGCCGTTGATAGCAGAGGCAAACTGACCAAGCTGGGTAGGCAGCTGGTGTCTATTCCCCTGGATCCAAGACTTGCCCGTATGATCTTTGAAGCCAGCAAAAATGGCTCTCTCACCCAGGTGATGATTATCACCACCGGCCTGAGTATTCAGGACCCCAGAGAGCGCCCGGCCGACAAACAGCAAGCCGCAGACCAGGCCCATGCCCAGTGGCGCGATCAGTCCTCAGACTTTATGTCGCTGCTCAACCTTTGGCAGCACTTTGAGAACAAGCGCCAAGAGCTCTCCAGCAACCAGTACAGCAAGTACTGCCGCGCCCACTATGTATCCTTTTTGCGCATGAAAGAGTGGCGGGATTTACACCATCAGGTGCACAGCGCCTGTCGCGCTCTCAAGCTGACCGAAAATCAAAAGCCCGCAGAATATGCCGCCATCCACCAGGCGCTGTTATCGGGCCTCCTGGGTCAGGTAGGTATTCGCGAAGACAAATGGGAGTTTCTGGGTACCAGAAACCGCAAGTTTTTTATCTTCCCCGGTTCCGGCCTCAGTAAAAAACCGCCCAAATGGGTAATGGTAGGCTCGCTGATGGAGACCGCCAAACAGTACGGACTTAACGCCGCCAAAATAGATTCCGACTGGCTCGAGCCCCTGGCCGCTCACCTGGTCAAAAAGACCTACAGCGCACCTTTTTACCATCAAAAGTCCGGCCAGGTTATGGCCAAAGAGCGCCAAACATTATTTGGCCTGTCCATTGTCGAGGGTAAAAACACCGTCTATGGCAATGTGGCACCGGCAGAAGCTAGAGAAATATTTATTCAGCAGGCGCTGGTAGAAGAGGGTTACAGAGGCAAGGGCAGCTTTTATTCAGCCAATCAAAAGCTGGTAGCAGAACTGCAGGGGCTGGAAGATCGGTTCCGGCGTCGCGACCTGCTGGCCGAACAAAAAGTCATCTACAGCTTCTACCATGAGCGAATTCCAGAGGGAATTTACAATCTGCCCGCTTTCGAAAAATGGCGCAAAAGCGCAGAGCGAGATAACCCCAACCTGCTCAGCATCAGCAAAGAGGCCCTGATGCTGCGGGGCCTGTCCGCCGACGAAGAGGCGCAGTTTCCCGAGACAGTGCGCTGCGACGGCCTGGAGTTTGAGCTCAGTTACACCTTTGAGCCCGGCCATGCAGAGGATGGCGTCAGCGCCAAAATTCCACTGGCCCTGCTGCACCAGCTGCCCAGATATTACTTTGAATGGCTGGTGCCAGGCATGCTGCGGGACAAATGCATAGCCCTGGTAAAAAGCTTGCCCAAACAGGTCCGCCGTCATTTTGTACCTGTGCCAGACTATGTGGACAAAGTGTTGCTCCAGGTGCGCGCCCAGGACAGACCCCTTACCGAAGTATTGGCCGAACAGCTCAAGCGCCATACAGGGGTCAGTATTCAAGACCAAGACTGGCGAACAGAAAATCTCGACCCCTGGTATTTAACCAACTTCCTGCTCCAGGACGAAAATGGCAAGACCATCGCCATGGCCAGAAGTCTGGAGCAGCTGCAGCGAGACTTTAAACAGCAGATCAATGCAGGTTTAGAACAGGCCTCCGACGACAGTCTGTCACGCCAGGGCATTGTTGAATGGGACTTTGAGTTGCCCGAGCAGGTCAGTTTAAAGCGCGGCAAAATCGATATAAAAGCCTGGCCCGCGCTGGTGGACTGCGGCGACTGCGTAGCGCTTGAAGTTATGGACAACCCCCTGGCCGCAGAAAAAGTCAGCCGCCAGGGCCAGCTGAGATTGGCGCTGCTCAGGGGCCGCGAGCAGGAAAAATATTTAACGAAACATCTATTGCGCGGTGCCGACCTGGCGCTAAGAGCCGCCGCCATAGGTAGCCGCCAGGATATAGTACAGTCACTGATCGCCGCCAGCTTTCAGCAAGCGTTATTTTCCGAGGTGGGGGTGCTGCGTGACCAGGCCAGTTTTGATCGCTGTTTTCAGGCAGGCATAGGCAGGGTGGTAGATATTGCCGAGCAGCTGGGCGCCCATATTGAGTCAGTGCTACCCAAATTACATCAAAATCAAAAGCAGGTTCGCGCCCTGGGCCTGTCGGCTATCTATGCCAAAGAAGATATTGAGCAGCAGCTTCAGTGGCTGTTCTCTACAGACACCCTGAGCCATATCAGCCTAGACCTTATGGCCCAGTACCCCAGGTTGGTGCGCGGCATAGAAATTCGCCTGGAAAAACTTGCCTCCCAGGTGGGCAAAGACCAGCAGTATATTCGGGAGATACAGGCCTTTTTACAGCCGGTACCCAATCCTAGGTCGTCTGGAGAGCAGTTGCTGTCCGAGGAGCTGACCCAGGCCATAGATAATTTCCACTGGACCCTCCAGGAATACCGCATCTCATTATTTGCCCAGCAATTAAAAACCCGCGTGCCTGTGTCGGCCAAGCGCCTGCAAAAGCAATGGCTGGAGCTAGATGATCAGCTGCGTCGTTTTACTCTCTAATCCAATAGCCTAGATATATTTTTGTGGCCGTGAAACTTCCGCGCACAGCTCAAGTCAGAATAGCATCCCAAAACCATCCTGGTTAGGGATACCCGGAGTAATATCAGTCAATACAAGGAGATGTTCTAATGACTAAGCAATCTATCAAACCCATGGCCGCAGCAGTCAGTGTTGCATTTACAGCAACTCTGGCCCTGGCTCCAGCCGCACTGGCTAACCAAAACCCCTTTCAAGCAGATCAACTTTCATCCGGCTACAACCTGGCGAGCAAACATGCCGAGGGCAAGTGTGGCGAATGTAAATGCGGTGGCGACAAAGCCAAAGAAGAAGGCAAGTGCGGTGAGGGCAAATGCGGTGGCGACAAAGCCAAAGAAGAGGGCAAGTGCGGCGAAGGCAAATGTGGCGGCGACAAAACTGAAGCTGAAGGCAAATGTGGTGAGGGTAAGTGCGGGGGAGCCTCCTAGGCTAAGGCCCCTATAAATATTTCTAAACTATGACCAGCAAATATCCAGTGACAGGCGCAGGTCTAGGATTGAGGCGGGCTCTTCTGGGCCCGCTCTCATCCGTCACCAGCGACCAGATTCAGTTTATGGAAGTTGCTCCAGAAAACTGGATAGACGTGGGTGGCCGCTATGGCAGAGCCTTCAGAGAATACAGCGAGAAATTCCCCACCCTGCTCCACGGTCTGTCCCTGTCCATAGGCTCACCGGCGCCACTGGATTGGCAGTTGCTCAAAAATATCAAAGCCTTTATGGCCGAGCACTCGATTCGCTGCTACACCGAGCACCTCAGTTACTGCAGCGACAGCGGCCACCTCTACGACCTGATGCCCATTCCCTTTACCGAACAAGCGGTGGACTATGTTGCCGATCGCATTATCCAGATTCAGGATTTTCTTGGAGAGCGTATCGCCATGGAAAACGTATCCTATTACGCCGCACCCCAGCAACAAATGACCGAGATAGAATTTACCAATGCAGTGATTCAAAAAGCCGACTGCAACCTGCTGCTCGATGTGAATAATATTTATGTCAACAGCATTAACCACAGCTATAACCCCCATGATTTTTTGCGCGCGCTGCCGGGCCACAGAGTGGTGTACGGACATATTGCCGGCCATTTTAAAGAGGCGAAAGATCTGCATGTAGATACCCATGGCACTGATGTAAGCGACCCAGTCTGGGATCTGCTAGCCGCCGCCTACCAGCAGTTTGGGGCATTCCCCACATTGTTGGAGCGAGACTTTAATATACCCCCAGTGCCAGCATTGCTGCAGGAGATAAGCCATATTAGAGAACTGCAGCACAGAGCCACCAGCGAGGCGCAGCTTGTCCATGGCTAAGCTAAAGCAAGGTACAGAGCACAGAGACTTTCGCGATACACAGTTGCAATTTGCCGCCCATATTCGCCACCCCGAGCAAAATCCACCGCCCCCTGATATAGAAGATCGCCGCTTAGCTATCTACCGCGATCTGTTCTACAACAATATCCAGAGCTTTCTGGCATCCGGCTTCCCGGTACTCAAATCCATCCTCGAGCAGGCCCATTGGCACAGCATGGTGCGCGACTTTATTTATCGTCACCAGAGCCACAGCCCCTATTTTTTGAAAATCAGCGAAGAGTTTCTCAGCTATCTGCAAACCGAACGTATCGCCAGCCAAGAAGATCCGGGTTTTATGCTAGAGCTGGCCCATTATGAGTGGGTTGAGCTGGCTCTGGATATCTCCAACCTAGAGATGCCAGCTAACAGCGCCCCCCAGGGCAATATGATCGATAATATCCCCCAGATCTCGCCCACAGCCTGGCGTTTCAACTACAGATATCCAGTGCACAAAATAGCCCCTCAGTATCAACCAACAGCAGAGCAGGCAGAGCCCGTGGCGCTGATTGTCTATCGCAACCGCGATCTGCAAATAGGCTTTATGGAATCCAATCCCATTACCCTGTGCCTGCTGGATATTATCCAGTCTCAGCAGTGCAGCGGCAGGCAGGCTATAGCCCAGCTCGCCAAAGAAATTAACCATCCACAGCCGGAGAGCCTGGTCGAGTTTGGCGCCCATATACTTAGCAAACTTTACAGCAGCGAGATTATTAGCGGTTTCCACCCCAATTAAGGGTTAAATTCTGTTGTATGCAGAGGCGCCACAGCAGTAAAATACAGGGTCAGAAAGCGGGTCAAAAAAACGGGCAAAGATTAGGTTTTTAATCGATAATGTATAGACGGCTATAAGTTTAGATAAACCTAGACAGCAACAGCAATGGATTGGGAGAGACTGATGATTAAATTAACGCAACAGCTGCAGATAGCTCTGCTCTGCCTAGTGGCAATGGCGTCGTCTGCCCAGTCCTCGGAAGTCAAAGACCCAGACCCCTACGAAAGCTTCAACAGAAAATCCCACAGCTTCAACGAGACATTGGACAAATATATTGCCCGCCCCGCGGCAAAAATTTATACCAGCACCTTGCCCGACCCAGTTGAAAAAGGGGTGGTTAACTTCTTTAGCAACCTCGACGAGCTCACCAATATAATGAACGACCTGCTCCAGGCCAAGTTTGGTCAGGCGGCCAATGACACTGGGCGGTTTTTAATCAACAGCACCCTGGGCATAGGCGGGTTATTTGACGTGGCAGAGCGAGCCGGGCTGCCCAAAAGCGAAGGCGAAGACTTTGGTCAGACCCTAGGCGCCTGGGGCATAGGCGAAGGCCCCTATCTAATGCTGCCACTGGTAGGCCCCTCAACGCTGAGAGACGCGCCATCAAAATATATCGACAGTTTTGCCAATCCGGTTTCCCACCTAGAAGATGCCTCTGCGCGCAACAGCATCCGACTGGTAGGCCTGGTGTCCGCCAGAGCCGAATTACTTGGCCTAGACGACGCAATTTCAGGTGACAGCTACCTGTTTGTCAGAGATGTCTACCTGCAGCGTCGAGACTATTTGGTCAAGGACGGAGCCATAGAAGATGACTTTGGCGATTTAGACGACTATTAAACCGGCGAGTAAAAACCTAATTTAAGATTGTTGTGCGCAGCTAGTCTTGTTACCCTCGCACAAAGCAGCAGTGGCTCTCAGCAGAGACCACCAAGAAATCGTTAAAGCTGGTAAATAATGAGCAAACTAAAGGGCCCAGTAATACTCGTCGACCACGACGATATCGGGCTAAACAGGCTACAGGTAGATTTTAAGGCTGTTGGACAACAGTCTCTAACCGCAGCGGACATCCAGTCCATAGCCGCCATCTGCGACGACCCCCTCAGTCAACTGGTGGTGCTGCGCGCCAAAAATACTCCCCTAGACACAGACCAACAAATCGATGCCCTGCGCACAATCTGTGCAGACTATCTGGTAGTCATGGCACTGGACGAAGCAGATCAGCACCGGGCCACAGAGTTCTTTCGCCTGGGTGCCGCCGATGTGCTCACCTCAGGCCAGAGCGCCAAAGAGCTCAGGCTCACTCTGGCGCGGGTCGACAACCTGGCCGAAACCCGCCGCCGGGCCAGTCAGTACAGCACAGAGCTAGAAAAAACCAATGTCGAGCTGCAAGAGAGCCTGCGCCTGCTCAAACAGGACCAGCTGGCCGGCCTGGAAGTGCAAAAAAGCCTGATGCCCGAGAGCCCGCTGGCCTTTGGTGACTATGAAATCTCCCACTCCATCACACCCTCCCTGTATCTGAGTGGCGACTTTGTTGGCTATAACTTTGTACTCGACCGCTATCTGCTGTTCTACTTTGCCGACGTCTCCGGCCACGGCGCCTCCTCAGCCTTTGTGACAGTGCTGCTGCGCTTTATGATTGGCCGAGTTATCCGCCGCCATATGCTAGAAAAAGACTATGTGGCCTTGGCCCAGGCACCTGAAGGCCTGGTAGAGCATATTAACAATCAACTGCTGGCCACTGGCCTGGGCAAACACCTGACCATAGTGGCCGGCTCCCTGGATACAGAGACCAGACAGCTGCGCTATGTGGTCGGCGCCCAGCAGCCCCAGCCCATATTAATCACAGATAACAAAGCCAGATACTTACCGGGCAAAGGCAAGCCCGCCGGTATATTCGAAGACGCTAACTGGACAGTAGAGCAGATACATCTGCCCGAACGCTTCGCCCTAGTGCTGCTGTCCGACGGCGTCTACGACCTGTTGCCCAATAAAGAACTTGTGCAAAAAGAGCGCACATTGCTGAGGTATCTCTCCACCAGCTCCGGCAATATAGACCAGCTTAAAGAAGCTCTGTTTATAGACTATATAGAAGACCCCCAAGACGATATTTCCGTGTTGCTGCTAACGGGGGGCATGTAGTTGAGCACAGGTAAAATACTGGTCTCGGATAAAGACGGCAACTACCTGATCAAATTTAGCGGCGACGTGCGGGTCAACCTGTGCGGCTCCCTCAATCATCATATGGCCGCCATATTCGGCAGCACCGACGTGCAGCATGTAGTTATAGATATGCTAGAGGCCGAGTGTGTCGACAGCACCACCCTGGGCCTAATCGCCAAGCTAGCCCTGCATTGCCGCAAAGAATACAACATCAATATGCAGCTGTTTTGTCAAAACCCCAGCATACTGCGCACCCTAGACTGCATGAGCTTCGACGAGATAATCGATATCTGCCAAGAGGTGACGGATATAGACGCCGACCTGCACGTCATAGAGACCGTCAATTCCGATATAGACGAAGTGCGCCGCCAGGTACTGGAAGCCCACAAACTCCTCACCCAGCTCAGCCCCGACAGCAGCAAAGAGTTCACCGACCTAATCCGCGCCCTGGAATCTGGCAGCTAAGCCCATACCTATTGCGGTAAATTTGTTTGATCAAAAACTTGCGAAACCACAGATTCTGTATTAACACTTAACTACAGGCTCTAATAATAGGTTCAATAACAACATCGCCCGCTATCTCAATAGATAACATCAGAGTCCCTGGGGCCCCTGATGTTTTGCAATTGCTCATAATTAAGAACGATGCACTGGCGACCACTCATACAGGGGGCAGTACCTTGAACGCGCAGAGCAGTAAACCAATGCAGGGCGGCAGTATGGACAATGTCCATAACCTGACCCCCGAACAGGATATAGAGCAACAGGCCGCCGACTGGCTGCTGCGTCTTGATGCCGAGCACAAGCCCAGCAAATCCGAAATCGACGAACTCACCGCCTGGGTGCAGCGCAGCCCAGCTCACAAAGAATAACTGCAGCGTCTGGCTCAGTATTGGCACTGCGCCAACCTGCCAGCAGAGCTGTCACTGGCCCCCTCCGGCAGCGCGCCATCAGAGCCCGGCAACGGCAACCTACTCAGCCGCCTATTTAGCAGCGGTTGGCGAGCCACAGCCACATTGGGTGTGGCACTCAGCATAGCTGGCGCCCTGACCATGAATCTACTCACCAGCGACACCAGCGGCATATCCGGCAACGGTATCTACGAAACCCGCACCGGCGAGCAAAACAGTATCACCCTGAGAGACGGCTCAGTGATACAGCTCAACACAGGCAGCCGCATCCATGTCAACTTTGTCGACAAACAGCGCACCGTATCCCTGATTGCGGGCGAAGTGCATTTTCAAGTGGCCAAAGACAAAACCAGACCCTTTATAGTTAAGGCCGGCGAGGGCCTGGTGCGTGCCGTGGGCACGGCCTTTAGCGTGCGCTTGCATCCAGAAGCGGTGAAAGTGGTAGTAGACGAGGGCAAGGTAGCACTGGCCACCAGCCTAGATCCACCCAATAGCAAAAACGGCAGCAGTCGCGACACAGCAGAGACCGTAAGACGGGCCGGAGACCGCGGCTACCTGGTGCAGGGCCAGCCCATGTCCACCTCCATCCCCGGTCAATGCCTCTGCGGCCGCATCACCTTCTCAGCCCAACCCATCACCTCTGAAATGGACGCCTGCCACTGTACTCAGTGCCGCAAGTGGAGCGGTGGCGTGCTGTTTGCTGTGGTCTGCTCGTCGGTGCAGATTAATAATGAATCTGAGTTAACCGCCTATCAGTCTTCTGATTGGGGTGAGCGGTTGTTTTGTCGTCACTGTGGCAGCAATTTATTTTGGCGCAGCCTAGAGCATTCTATTGTGGCGGTTATGGTCCAGGCCTTTGACGACCCATCGCAGTTTGAATTTACCCGTGAGGCATTTATTGATGAGAAGCCGGGTAATTACAGCTTTGCTGACAAGACTCACAGGATGACGGGTGAGGAGTTTATGGGGCTGTATGATTCGTCTAGGTCTTAATTTTTTTTGGCTTTTGGATTATTTTATTGTTGGTTCTGTCTTCACTTATGTCATCTTGGTTGAGCAACGCCAAAGTAAAACCCCACAGTCGTCCGTTACTTTGCGCGCAACAACCCTAAAAACGCCAGCGCCGCATTAGATAGGCTTCTTTTAGTGTGGTGTATATACCCCAGCTCTCGTTCAATCTTCACGCCCTCAAAGGGCATTACATGCAGGCCCCTAACCAGCGTCTCTGGCAATACACTCCAGCCTAGCCCCACCTCTACCATAGTGCTTATGGTCTCCAGATAGTTGGTCGACATGGGGGCCTTTAATGGTATGCCTTCCTGCTTAAAAAGCTTTTGAATAATCTGCCCTGTGTAGGTATTAATGCCCGGCAAAATAATCGAGTACTCCGCCAGGTCGCTCAGAGAGGGCTGGGGGATTTGTGCCAGAGGGTGATCCTGGGCGCAGATAAACCGCAGTGGGTCGTTCCATATTACCTGGCTATCAATATTGTGCTGGGGTTCTAGGGCCAGGGTAATTACTGCTACCTCAGACTGGCCTTGCAGCACCCGCTCGTAGGCTTTTTCTGAGTCCATAAACTCAATATCCAGGGTCACACCAGGGTACTGCTGGGCAAACTGTTTAAGTATTGGCGGTAGGCGGTGCAGACCCAGATGGTGGCTGATTGCCAGCCTAAGAGTTCCGCTGGCCTCGCCCGAGAGGTCGCTGATTGCTTGCAGGGCGTTTTCATAGTCCTGAAGAATACGTTTGACTCTGGGCAGCAGTTCGGTGCCAGCTTCTGTCAGGCTCACCTGGCGGGCAAAGCGGTCAAATAGTTTTTTGCCCACCTGCTGTTCTAGCTGGGCAATGCGCTTGCTAATGGCCGACTGGGTTAGGTACAGCTGCTCAGCCGCCTCGGAAAATGAACCGCAATGGGCCACGGTGATAAAGGCCTTGATATTCTGATTGTCCATTTCATTCCCTGGAAGAATATAAAATATGCGAAATATGAATTTTATTCATCATATGACAGGTTTACAATAGGCGCAATACGGGAATTCTCTGGGAGAGAGTTATGGCGGGAAGAACACTTTACGACAAGCTGTGGAACAGCCACCTTGTTAAGCAAAACAGCGATGGCTCATCGCTGATCTATATAGATCGGCATGTGATTCACGAGGTTACCTCACCTCAGGCATTTGAAGGCCTTCGTCTGGCTAATCGAAAGCCCTGGCGTCTGGATACCAATATTGCAACGCCGGACCACAATATCTCTACCGATAAGTCGGAGCGGGATGCTGGTGTTGCGGGCATGACCGATGAAGTATCGCGGATTCAGGTGCAGACCTTGGATGATAACTGCGACCTCTACGGCATCAAGGAATTTAAGATCAATGAAATGGGGCAGGGCATTGTCCATGTGATGGGCCCCGAGCTGGGCGCCACCATGCCGGGCATGACCGTGGTCTGTGGTGATTCCCACACGGCCACCCATGGTGCGCTGGCCTGTCTGGCCCATGGCATTGGCACCTCTGAGGTTGAGCATGTGTTGGCGACTCAGTGTCTGGTGGCCAAGAAGATGAAAAATATGCGTGTGACTGTGGATGGCACAGTGGGCGCTGGTGTGACCCCTAAGGATGTTGTCTTGGCGATTATTGGCAAGATTGGTACGGCTGGTGGCAATGAGCATGCTATTGAGTTTGCCGGTTCTGTGTTCCGCGATATGTCGATTGAGGGGCGCATGACGGTTTGTAATATGGCGATTGAAGCTGGTGCCCGTGTGGGCATGGTTGCGGTGGACCAGAAGACTATTGATTACTGCGAAGGGCGCCAGTTTGTGCCTAAGGGCGAGATGTTTGAGCAGGCGGTGGCTTATTGGAAGACCTTAACCACTGATGCTGATGCGGTGTTTGACACTGAGGTGATATTGCATGCCGATGATATTGCGCCTCAGGTTACCTGGGGTACATCCCCTGAGATGGTTGCGCCAGTCACGGCCTCAGTGCCCAGATTGGATGAGCAGTCCAGTGAAGAGCAGCGCAAAGGCCTTGAGCGAGCATTGGACTATATGGGTCTTGAGGGCGGTCAGGCGATTAACTCCATTAAGGTAGATCGTGTGTTTATTGGCTCTTGCACCAACTCCCGCATTGAAGATATGCGCGCTGCAGCAGCTGTGGCCAAGGGCCGCTCTGTGGCCAGCTCGGTAAAGCAGGTTTTGATTGTGCCCGGTTCGCAGATGGTCAAGGCGCAGGCGGAAGCCGAGGGTTTGGATAAAATCTTTATTGCGGCAGGTATGGATTGGCGGGAGCCGGGTTGTTCTATGTGTCTGGCCATGAATGCGGATAAGTTAGGGGCGGGTGAGCACTGCGCTTCCACGAGCAATCGCAATTTTGAGGGGCGTCAGGGCAATGGCGGTCGCACCCATTTAATGAGTCCGGCAATGGCGGCAGCCGCTGCGGTGGCTGGGCATATTGTTGATGTGCGTGAGTTTACTGGGGGTGATCAATAATGAAAGCATTTACTACACACCGTGGTTTGGTGGGTCCTATGGATCGCGCCAATGTGGACACGGATATGATTATCCCCAAGCAGTTTTTAAAATCCATCAAGCGCAGTGGCTTTGGCCCCAACCTGTTTGATGAACTGCGTTACATGGATGAGGGTCAGCCCGGCGCTGACTGTTCTAACCGGCCGGTTAATCCAGAGTTTCCGCTCAATTTCCCCCGCTATAAAGGGGCATCTGTATTATTGGCGCGCAAAAACTTTGGCTGCGGCTCCAGCCGTGAGCATGCTCCCTGGGCGTTGGAAGACTACGGTTTTAATGCGGTTATCGCACCCAGCTATGCGGATATCTTTTATAACAACTGTTTTAAAAATGGTTTATTGCCGGTGATTCTGACTGAAGAGCAGGTGGATGTGCTGTTTAAGGAGATGGAGGCCGAAGAGGGCTACCAGCTAGCCATAGATCTGCCGTCTCAGACCGTCACCACAGACTCTGGCCATGTGTTTAGCTTTGAGCTTGACGAGTTCCGCAAGGAGTGCCTGCTTAATGGTTTGGATGAAATCGGTCTGACCCTACAAAACGCAGATGATATTAAAGCCTATGAAGCCGAGCGTGCAGCTCAGCATCCCTGGGTATTTGGAGCCATAAAATGAGCAAGAAAGTACTGGTATTACCAGGCGACAATATAGGCCCGGAGATAGTGGCCGAAGCCGTTAAGGTGCTAGAGAAAGTCAGCCAGCAGTACAGTCTGGGTATAGAGCTGGACTACGCCCATCTGGGTGGTGCTGCACTGGATGCCGCAGGCGAGCCATGCCCCCAGGAGACCTTGGATAAGGCCCGCGCCTCCGATGCTATTTTGCTCGGCGCTGTGGGCGGCCCCCAGTGGGATGATGTAGAGCGTCACCTGCGCCCAGAGAAGGGCCTGTTAACCATTCGCTCTGAACTGGAGTTGTTTGGTAATTTGCGTCCGGCAATTATGTACCCCCAGTTGGCTCACGCCTCTTCGTTGAAGCCAGAGTTTGTCTCGGGTTTGGATATTTTGATTGTTCGCGAGCTAGTGGGCGGTATTTACTTTGGTGAGCCGCGGGGTATTCGCACCTTGGAAAACGGTGAGCGCGAGGGCTATAACACCTACAAATACAATGAGTCTGAGATTCGTCGTATTGGTCGTATGGCCTTTGAAGCGGCCATGGTGCGCGGCAAGCGACTATGCTCGGTAGATAAATCCAATGTGCTGGAAGCCACTATTTTATGGCGCGAAGTAATCAGCGAAATGGCGGCAGACTACCCTGAGGTAGAGCTGAGCCATATGTATGTGGATAACGCGGCAATGCAGCTGGTGATGGAGCCAAAGCAGTTTGATGTGGTGGTGACCGGCAATATGTTTGGCGATATTCTGTCGGATACTGCGGCCATGTTGACTGGCTCCATTGGTATGTTGCCCTCGGCATCGCTGGATAAGGATGGTGGCGGTATGTACGAGCCCTGCCATGGTTCGGCGCCGGATATTGCGGGGCAGGGTGTGGCTAATCCCTTGGCGACGATTTTGTCGGTGGCGATGATGTTGCGCTATTCGCTGGATGCTGTTGAAGCGGCGGATGCGATTGAGAAGGCGGTGAGTGATGTGCTAGATCAGGGGTTGCGCACCGGGGATATTTATACCGATGGTATGACGCGAGTCGGTACGGTTGAGATGGGTGATGCTGTGGTAGCGGCGCTTTAGGTTCTTGGGGCCGGTTCGGTGGGGGCCAATCCATAAGCGGGCCCTGATTGATCCCGAAGGGTCACCATGGCTTGGCTTCACTATCCAGCGAGATTTCGGTTGGATTTTGGCACTGACTTGATGGCTTGAGGCAGGTGTTTATATTGCTGACCCTCGTCAGCATGGATGCTGACGCGGAGCCTACATGGATGTATTCACGGCGTGTCAGCAATATAAACACCTGCCTCGAGCCTGGCACATAGCATTACCACAGGTGTTAACACAAAGATTTACAGAATTAACTAAAGGTTTAGACAGATGAAAAAAACAGGAATAATCGGTTGGCGCGGCATGGTGGGATCTGTGCTGTTGGACAGAATGCGCGAGGAAAATGACTTCGCCCATATAGAGCCGATCTTTTTTACCACCTCACAGGCCGGTCAGGCAGGCCCAGATGTGGGCGTAGAAATACCATTGCTACAGAGCGCTTTTGATATAGAGGCACTCAAGCAAATGGATATTATCCTCACCTGTCAGGGGGGCGACTACACCAAAGAAGTCTACCCGCAACTGCGCAACGCAGGCTGGAATGGCTACTGGATCGACGCCGCCTCGGCCCTGCGTATGGAAGACAGCGCCATTATCGTGCTCGACCCAGTGAATATGTCCGTGGTGAAAGACGGCCTCGCCAATGGCGTTAAAGACTATATAGGCGGTAACTGCACCGTCAGCCTTATGCTGATGAGCCTGGGTGGCCTGTTTAATGCCAACTTAGTGGAATGGGCCACGTCCATGACCTACCAGGCGGCCTCTGGAGCCGGTGCGCAGAATATGCGTGAGCTGATCAATCAAATGGGCAGCATTCATGCCTCTGCCGCCGATGCCCTGGCCAATCCAGCCTCAGCAATTCTGGATATTGACCGCCAGGTGACCGACTCTCTGCGCAGCGATAGCTTTCCGGTGGATAACTGGGGTTACCCCCTAGCTGGCAGCCTGCTGCCCTATATTGATTCCCAGCTTGAAAATGGCCAGAGCCGCGAAGAGTGGAAAAATCAGGCCGAGGCCAACAAAATTCTTAATCGGGAGGGCAACCCAATACCTCTGGATGGGCTCTGTGTTCGGGTGGGTGCCATGCGCTGCCACAGCCAGGCGCTGACCATCAAATTAGCCCGCGATGTGCCAATGGATGAGATCGAATCCATGTTGGCCGAGGCCAACCAGTGGGCCAGAGTTATTGCCAATGAGAGAGAAGCCTCGGTTGCCCACCTCACCCCAGCTGCAGTGACTGGTGGCCTTGATGTGCCAGTTGGCCGTCTGCGCAAAATGAATATGGGAGAGCAATATCTCTCCGCCTTTACCGTGGGTGACCAGCTTTTATGGGGTGCTGCTGAGCCACTGCGCCGCATGTTGAGAATTTTGGTCGAAAGTTAAGGCCAAAGGCAGTTTTTGGCGGTTAATCTGCAGCCCAAAAGGGTCAAATACTGGTTAAACACAGTTTTTGGCCTTTTTTTTGTAGGTTTTTGCAATTAATCGGGCAAATAATGCAAGTATAACTAGAATATTTCGCCGCAAGCTCTAAAATTTACTTCCGAAAAATTTTCACTCAGTTCACTTAACGGATTAACGGGCTGATTTTGTAAAAGCGCCGTGTTTTACAGGAAAATATCATGATAACCATCAAATGGTCGGCCCAATTGCTAGAAGGCTTAAAATTGAAAGGCTTAAAGGGTTTACTGATAGTTCTTCTACTGAACTCCACCGCCGCAATGGCCGTTGGTTTTGGCGAAATTACGCTTAAATCTGCGCTCAACGAGCCTCTAGAAGCCGAGATAGCTCTGACTAATACAGGCAGTGTCGAAGAAGGCATGCTGCTGGCCCAGTTGGCATCTCCCGCAGCTTTCACTGAAGCCGGTGTAAGCAGAGACTCATACCTTACCCAACTCAACTTTCTGGTAACCCGCGACGCCGCTGGCGATCGGGTGATACAGGTCAGCAGCACAGAGCTCGTAACCGAGCCCTATATGGCCTTTTTGGTTGAGCTGGAGTGGCCCTCCGGGCGCATGATGCGCGAATACACATTACTGCTGGACCTGCCCGACTACAGTGGTAGAGCAGCCCCGGCAGCGGTGCAGCAGTCCACCGCAGATGCAGTGACCTCGCCCGGCTCCGACAGCCAATTTACCGGCCCAGAGCATAGGGTTGTGGTTGGCGATACCCTGTGGAATGTAGCTAAAAGATTGCGCCCTCAGGGTATGACCATATTGCAGACCATGGACGCCCTGTATAGCCAGAACCCCAAAGCCTTTGTTAATGGCAATGCCAATAATATGAAAAAGGGCGCCGTACTGCGGCTGCCCACAAAAACCGATATAAGCCAAGAGCAGGGCGATGTTGTAGCCAATCAGATCGGTATCAATGGCCCAGCCCAGATTGAAGATAGCCCAGTATCCAGCGACGCCATGGAGCAGATTGCGGCTGTAGAGTTAGAGCCCTCAGCGGATCAAGAGCCCTCAGCTAATGGAGAGCCCTCAGCGGATAGAGAGCCCTCAGCTAATGAAGAGCCCTCAGCGCTTAGAGAGCCCTCAGCGCTTAGAGAGCCCTCAGCGGATAAAGAGCCCTCAGCTAATGGAGAGCCCCAAACCCAATCACTAGCAACCACCGAGCTGTTCCCCGAAGAAGCATTATTCCCCGAAGAGGACCTATTCCCAGAGGGCGATGAACTGGCAACCCTTACCGAAGCAGAGGCCATAGACAATAGCGCGCCGAGCTTACAGGACCCAGCAGATACGGATGCAGAGCAACCAGCTGCTCAAGAACTACAGGCAGAGGCTCCGTTGCCCGCCCAGGTTGCCAAAACAGCGCCAGCTGCCGAGCCAACCGCTATGGACCAGGTTCGGAAAATCTCCAATGGCTTGGTGCTGCTGCTCGACAAAAAACCACTCTATGCCTGGAGCGGCCTTGCCGGTCTGGGAATTCTGTTGGTCTTGCTAATTCTGTGGCTAACCAGAAAACGCACCATTAGCGTTGAAGACTTTCCTATTCGCCCAATACCAGAGCCACCGCCAGAAATTATTGTGGATACGGGTGCCGACCAGTTAATCGACGATCCCAGCGCCAAGCATCTGGACCCTGAGGAAGCTCTGTTTGACGAGAGCGATACCGAGATTTTTGCCGAAAAAGACGCCAGTGTGCACAGGGAAATCTTCGGTGCCATGGTTGAGGCCATGGAAGAAGCCGAAGTCTATCTATCTCTAGGTGATACAGATGGCGCTATCAATGTGCTGGAGCGCGCCCGCAGAACTAGCGATCAAGACACCGCCTGCAGATTAAAACTGATGGAGCTGCTATTTAAAGAGGGCTCATTCGACAAATTAAAACTAATCGCTGAAGAAATTAATAAAATTGGCGACGAAGAAGCCATAGCCATGGCCAGCGTTATTCTCGGTGATAAGCAAGAGATGACACTAAATCCGGCATCTCTGGCCCTCAACGAAAAGCCCAGTTTAGAAGAGCCATCGCCATTCCAAGAACCAGTGGAAGACGACAGTATCTTCGCCGAAAGCGAACCCACGGTCGCTCAGTGGGAAGAGCCCTCAGCGGAAAAAGAGCCCTCAGCGGAAAAAGAGCCCTCAGCTAATAAAGAGCCCTCAGCGGAAAAAGAGCCCTCAGCCGATATAGAGCCCTCAGCGGATCAAGAGCCCTCAGCCCCCCCAACACCAGAGCCCGATTCTCTTGAAGAGTTGGAATCCGCCGGCGAAAAAGCTATCGACGAGCTGGCCGAGTCGGTTCTCGATGAAGATTTCCTCGACGATAGCTTTATGGACGGCGGCATCTTTGCCGATGTGGCCGAAGTCAAAAAGCCTGAAGAGAATGCAGAGCCAGAAAATCTGGGTCTCGAGGTTAGTGTTGATGAGCTGCCCGGTACTGCCGATCTCGAAAACACCATGGGCGACGAAGCTGCAGCCATAGCAGAGTTTATGGCCAGCATAGATGACTTTGAAGGTGTCGACGATGTCGAAGAGCTCAACTCAGTGGACGTAAAAATGGACCTGGCCAACACCTTTATTGAAATGGGTGACTCCGAGGGAGCCAGAGAAATTCTCAATGAGATTATTGGTGAAGCCGACGAAGAGGGCCAGGGTAAAGCCAAGGCTCTATTGGACAGCATCGACGAGTAAGTAGGTATAACAGGAAATATTAATCGTGCCTGATTGGGTGTATGCCCCTAACTGCAAGATGCCACAGGGTGAGACCATGCCCGAAGGAATCAAACGCTATGCTGCCGTCGTTGAATACGACGGCAGTGCTTTTTGTGGCTTCCAAAAACAGAAGCACAGCCCCTCGGTTCAGCAAGAGCTAGAGCGCGCACTAAGCACTGTGGCCAATGGCCAGGTTACTCTTAGCTGCGCCGGTCGCACAGATACCGCAGTGCATGCCAGCCAACAGGTTATACACTTTGATAGCAGTGCAGTGCGCAGCGGCCACAACTGGGTGCAGGGTGCCAATAGTCAGCTGCCCAAATCCATTGCACTAAGCTGGGCCAGAGAGATAGGCGCAGATTTTCACGCCAGATTTAGCGCCACCTCGCGCACCTATCGCTATGTAATCTCTGCCAGTAAAACCCGCCCAGCTATTTTGGCCAATGGCGTCACCTGGATTAAATTTCCGGTCAATCCCGCCGCCATGCAGCAGGCCTGTCAGTATTTATTGGGCGAGCAAGATTTTTCAGCCTTTCGCGGTGCCGGCTGTCAGTCCCTGTCGCCGTTTCGCAATGTGACCAGCGCCAATATTTACTCGCTGGGCCAGCTGCTGGTCTTTGAGGTTAGTGCCAATGCCTTTGTGTTACATATGGTGCGCAATATGGTGGGGGCACTGCTGGAGGTAGGCTATGGCCGCCAGCAGCCGATATGGATAAAACAGTTGCTGGCCAATGCCGATCGCTGTCAAAGTGCTGCCACAGCGCCATCCAATGGGCTGTACCTAGTAAAGGTAAACTACCCGCCAGCCTTTGCGCTGCCCGATCTGCCCACAGGCCCTGCGTTTTTACCTGACAACCTGGCTCAGGCGGGCGAGATTACCCAGTTAGAGGTTTAAACAGAGAGTTAATTAGATGGCCGTACGCGTAAAAATATGTGGTATCACCAGTCCAGAGCAGGCCATTATGGCCCAGCAGGCGGGTGCCGATGCCCTGGGTCTGGTGATCTATGCCAAGAGCTCCAGGTATGTAGATATCCAGCGTGCAGCTGAAATTCGTGCCGTTATCGGCCCGCAAACCACAGCTGTAGTGCTGCTGGTCAATGCAGACGAAGCCACAGTGCGGCAGGTAATTGACCAGGTGCAGCCTGATCTAATTCAGTTCCATGGCGACGAGAGCCCGGCCTTTTGTCAGCAGTTTGATTTTCCCTTTATTCGCGCTATTCGTATGCGAGAGGGGTTAGATATAGACGCCGAGGTTGCGGCCTACAGAGCAGATGCAGGCTTTTTGTTCGACGCCTGGAGTGAGGACCAATATGGTGGTACCGGCCACCAGTTTGACTGGAGTCGCCTGCCCAGCAGCAGAGACTACCCCCTTATTTTGGCCGGTGGGCTTACCCCCGATAATGTGGCCAGCGCAGTGAACCTGGTGGCACCGGATATGGTGGATGTCAGCGGCGGAGTGGAGTCTTCACCAGGGGTGAAAGACCAGTGCAAAGTTGCAACATTTATCAGCAATGCCAAACAGGCCCAGCCCAAGTCGCCTATAGTATAGAGAGGCCAGTGCAACTATTGGGGCTGGTTCCAGCTGCTGCTGGTGGGGGCTTTTCCAGGCGATAAATAATTGCTCTGGCCCTTAGCTAGACTGAATCTGTCGTGATAGAATGCCGCTCTTAACCAGCGTCACCATTTAAGTGAGTTGAAAGGTAATCGATGAACTGGCTCAAACGCATTAGGCCTGCGGGTCCTGCTTCAGGCAAAAACGAACGCTCAAACTCCATACCCGAAGGGCTGTGGAAAAAATGCCCCAAGTGTGCCTCACCCCTCTATCGCCCGGAATTAGAGCGCAACCTAGATGTCTGCCCCAAGTGCGAACACCATATGCGCATCGGCGCCCGCCGCCGTCTGGATATCTTCCTCGATGAAAATGATCGCCTTGAGATTGCTCAAGACGTTGAAGCCATAGACCGCCTCAAATTTAAAGATGTTAAAAAATACAAAGACCGCCTGATTGATGCGCAGAAAAAGACCGGCGAGAAAGATGCCTTAATCGCCATGAGCGGTAATCTAAAAGGTATACCAGTGGTCTCCTGTGCCTTTGAGTTTGCCTTCCATGGTGGCTCTATGGGCTATGCAGTAGGTGAGAAATTTACCCGCGCAGCCAACCTGGCTCTCGAAGAGCGCCGCCCCTTTATCTGTTTCTCTGCCACAGGTGGTGCACGTATGCAGGAGGCGCTGATCTCGCTAATGCAAATGGCCAAAACCAGTGCCGTACTCGAGCGACTCAGTGCTGCTGGCGTGCCCTATGTTTCGGTAATGACCGATCCGGTTTACGGTGGCGTCTCCGCCAGTCTGGCTATGCTGGGCGACCTTAATGTCGCCGAGCCCGGTGCCCGCGCAGGCTTTGCCGGCCCCAATATAATTGAGCAGACCATTCGCCAGAAATTGCCCAAAGGCTTCCAGCGCAGCGAGTTCCTGTTAGAGAAGGGCCATATAGATATGATTATTAGTCGCCACCAGATGCGCGACCGTCTGGGTAGTATCCTCTCCAAGCTGATCAACGTACCAGAACCAGCTGATGCCTGACCGCTCTCTCGCTGAATGGCTGACTCTGATAGAGAGCAGGCACCCCAGCGAGATCGAGTTGGGCCTAGGCCGAGTTGCAGAAGTCTGGCACCGGTTGCTGCAGCAGCCCCGTCTCAACCAATGTAAACCACCTCTGGCCATTACCGTTGCCGGCACCAATGGCAAAGGCTCCTGCATTACCAGTATGCAGGCGCTGTTGCTGCAGCACGGCCACAGCGTTGGCACCTTTACGTCGCCCCATTTTTTAGCCTATAACGAGCGTATCTGCCTGGCGGGCAAGCCAGTTAGCGACGCTCTCATTGTTGATGCCTTCGAGCAAATCGAAGCGGTCACCGATGAGCTGTCTCTCACCTATTTTGAAGTGGGCACATTGGCCGCCCTGGTGATTTTTTATCAGGCCAGTCCAGATGTGATGCTAATGGAAGTAGGGCTGGGCGGCCGTCTGGATGCCATCAATATTATAGATGCAGATATAGCCGTGCTCACCAGCATAGCGCTGGATCACTGCGACTGGCTTGGGGATACCAGAACAGCTATAGCCCGCGAGAAGCTGGGTATAGCCCGCCCCAACCGACCACTGATTATAGGTGAGCAGGATTATCCCGAGGGCTTTGCTCAGTTAGTGGCTGATACTGGCGCCAAGCCACTCTGGGCTGGCCGCGATTTTACCTTTACCGGCGGAGAACTTTTTGATTGCCAGCTGAGCAGCCCAGAATCTCCCCGCAGCTTTGAGCAACTTAACGGCCAGGGGCTATTGCCCATCAATAAAATTCTAGCGCTGCAGGCTCTCACAGCCGCGGGCTTTCAGCTAAATCAGCAAGACAGCGCCGCAGCACTGCAGCAGGTGAGCCTCACCGGCCGTCATCAGCAGCTGACCTACAGGGGCCTGGAGGTAATTCTAGATGTGGCTCATAACCCGGCGGCCGCCAAGGTATTAGCGGCAAGTCTGGCCCAGACAGAGGGCCGCACCATAGCCGTGGCAGCCGTGCTGGAAGATAAAGACTGGTCGGGCATTATAGAGCCGATGGTCGATCCTGTTGATGATTGGATTCTGGGGGAAATAAGCGATAGTTCGCGAGCGCGCAAAGGCCAATCTCTGCTGGATTTGTTATACAATGCTGGCCAGACAGGCCGGTTGCAGCCATCAGTCGAACAGGCGTTTGAATTGGCCGTAGACAATGCAGCAGCAACAGACAGAATACTGGTATTTGGTTCATTTCACACTGTGGCAGCAGTACTTAAAATAATTTTGGCAGAGGTCTAAATTGAGTAGTGGATTAAAACAGCGAATCGTCGGAGCCTTTGTGCTGGGCGCCCTGGGCCTGATTATTCTGCCTCTTTTATTTGATTTCGCCGATCCCAATCGTGTTGATCGCAATTCTAAATTGCCCCCAGCCCCAGAAATTGAATCCATTAGTGTGGCCAAAGCCGAGCGTCCCGAAGCCGTAAGCGACAAGCCCACAACCGCTGAGATATTTGATATAGAACGCTCTACAGAAGTGACAGAGGCCAACGAAAAGCCTCCTGGCCTCAACGAATTGGGCCTGCCCAATGGTTGGATATTGCAGGTGGGCAGCTTCGAAGAGAAGGCCAGCGCCAGCGGTTTTGTAAACCAGCTGCGCCAACAAAAATACAATGCGTTTAGTAAGCGTGTCGAGGTCAAGGGTAGCACTCGCTACCGAGTCTATGTAGGGCCGAAAATTAGCAAGAGCCGAGCCCAGGCAGACAAGCAAAATATCGACAGAGCATTTAATACCGACGCCATTATTTTGCATTTTGTACCCTAGGGTTTAGGCTGTGGAGATTGCATCAGTAGACACCGCCATTGTTGGAATTGTCGCCATTTCTGGATTGGTCAGCCTGGTGCGAGGCTTCGTGAAAGAAGCCATGTCACTGATTATTTGGCTGGCGGCATTCACTGTAGCCATGACCTTTAAAGAGGCCGCTGCCGATTTGCTGGTTAACTTTATTTCGCTGGCTTCGATGCGCCAGTTGGCAGCCTGGGCCGGGTTGTTTGTTGGCACACTGCTGCTGGGTTCGATGATTAATTTTTTATTGGGAAAACTGGTTAGCTCGACAGGATTGAGCGGAACAGACAGGACGTTAGGGTTGGTTTTTGGTGTATTTAGGGGGCTGTTAATTGTGCTGGCGCTGGTAATAATTTTACCTCAGGCGGTACCAGTTGATCAGGACCCCTGGTGGACGGAGTCGGCACTGATTCCAATGTTTCAGGGGTTTGAATCCTGGGGCAGGGAGGCAGCAGCCGGCATTAAAGACTTCTTGACGAGTTGGATATAGACCATGTGCGGTGTTGTTGGAATCTCTGGAACTTCTGATGTTAATTTAAAGCTCTACGATGCGCTTACTATGCTGCAGCATCGCGGACAGGACGCCGCTGGTATAGTCACCGAGGCCAACGGTGAATTGCATCAGTGCAAGAGCGAAGGCCTGGTGCGGGATGTTTTCCGCCGCAGCCATATGGTGCGCCTGGTGGGCTCTGTGGGCATAGGCCATGTGCGCTATCCCACTGCGGGCAGCTCTGGCCCCGCGCTGGCACAGCCGCTCTATGTGAATAGCCCCTACGGTATCTGTATGGCGCACAATGGCAATCTGACCAATGCCGACGACCTGCGTGAACATATCTTCCGCGCCGATCTGCGCCATCTAAATACAGACTCCGACTCTGAAGTACTGCTCAATGTATTTGCCCACGAGTTGCAGCTGCGCGGCAAATTAGAACCCACCAGCAAAGATATTTTTGCCGCCGTTGAACATGTGCACAAACGCTGTCGCGGTGCCTATGCTGTGGTTGGCTTGATTGCTAACTACGGTATGTTTGCCTTCCGCGACCCCAATGGTATTCGCCCTCTGTGCTTTGGCGTGCGCGAGACGCCAACCGGCAAAGAGTATGCAGTGGTGTCTGAATCAGTGGTTCTGGACAGCCTCGGCTTTGAGCTGGTGCGCGATCTGGCTCCTGGTGAGGCGCTGTTTGCCGATAAGTCTGGCGAGGTTCACCTGCAACAGTGCGCCCCAGACCACGAGCTGGTGCCCTGTATTTTTGAGCATGTCTACTTTGCCCGCCCAGATTCTTTTATGGACAATATCTCGGTCTACAAATGTCGCCTGCGTATGGGTGAGAAGCTGGCGGAAAAGGTACTGCGCTCTCGGCCCAACCATGATATCGATGTGGTTATTCCGATCCCGGATACCAGCCGAGTGTCAGCCCAGGCGCTGGCCGAGAAACTCGGCGTTAAGCTGCGCGAAGGCTTTATGAAAAACCGCTATATAGGCCGCACCTTTATTATGCCCGGCCAGACCGAGCGCAAAAAATCTGTGCGCCAAAAGCTCAATGCAGTAAAGCTGGAATTTGCCGGTAAAAATGTACTGCTGGTCGATGACAGTATTGTGCGTGGCACCACCTCCAAAGAGATTATTCAAATGGCTCGGGATGCCGGCGCCAATAAGGTCTATATGGCCTCAGCGGCCCCAGGCGTGCGCTACCCCAATGTCTATGGCATAGATATGCCCTCAGCCAGTGAGCTGATTGCCCATGGCCGCACCGATGAAGAGGTGGGTGAAATTATTGGCGCAGACTGGATTATCTATCAGGATCTCGACGATCTAATTAGTTCCGGCGCAGAGGGCAACGAAAATATTAAGCGCTTCGAATGCTCTGTGTTCGACGGCAACTATATTACTGGTGATGTGGACAGCGATTACCTGGCACGCATTGAAGCCCTGCGCAATGATGCCGCCAAACAGAAAGCAGACCCCAATGCCGAGCCGGAAAAGGGCCAGGTGATTGGCATTCATAACAATAGCGTGACTTAACGGGTCTATACTAAAACCCTTGAATTAAGCATGGAAAAGGAAATGGACAAGTATCAGCAGGACACATTAGCTATTCGCAGCGGCTATGAGCGCACTCATGAGAATGAGCATGCGGAAGCTATGTTTCTGACCTCCAGCTATGTTTTTGAAAGCGCGGAGATGGCCGCTAAGTATTTTAGCAACGAGCTGCAGGGCAATGTGTACTCCCGTTACACCAACCCCACGGTGCGCAGTTTTGAACAGCGCCTGGCGGCCATGGAGGAGGGTGAGCAGTGCGTAGCCACCGCCTCGGGCATGGCGGCTGCACTCAGCGTGATTATGGCGCTGCTGCAGTCCGGCGACCATGTGGTCTGCTCCCAGGATGTATTTGGCAGCACCAGAGTGATGATGGATAAATATATCACCAAGTTTGGAGTGTCGGTAACCTATGTGCCACTGGCCGATCTGCATGCCTGGCAGGCCGCCATGCAGCCCAATACCAAAATGCTGTTTTGCGAAACGCCCTCCAACCCGCTATCTGAAGTTGCCGACCTAGAGGCTCTGGCTGCTATCAGTAAAAAAGCTGGTGCCACCTTTGTGGTGGACAACTGTTTCTGTACCCCAGTACTGCAAAAGCCCTTAAATTGGGGCGCGGATATTGTTGTTCACTCGGCCACTAAATATATCGATGGCCAGGGTCGCTGTCTGGGCGGTGCTGTGGTTGGCAACTCAGATTTAATGGAGCAGGTGGTAGGTTTTTTGCGCGCTGCAGGCCCCACCATGAGCCCCTTTAATGCCTGGGTTTTTCTTAAAGGTCTTGAGACGCTGCGCATCCGCATGCAGGCTCATTCTGCCAATGCAGCAGAGTTGGCTACCTGGCTCAATAATCACCCCAGAGTGCAAAAGGTTTTCTACGCTGGCCTGGAGGATCACCCCGGTCATGCTCTGGCTAAAAAGCAGCAGTCAGATTTTGGTGGTGTGGTTTCTTTTGTGGTCGAGGGCGGTCGCGATGCGGCCTGGCGAGTGATAGACAATACTAAAATGCTTTCTCTAACTGCCAATCTGGGCGACGCTAAAACCACCATAGTGCATCCGGCCACCACTACCCATGGTCGCCTCACCGACGAAGCAAGAGCCGCAGCTGGTATTAGCGATGGCTTGGTTCGTGTTGCTGTGGGCCTTGAAGATATTACTGATATTAAAGCCGACCTGGATCTGGGTTTAGGCGCACTATAAAGTAGGTTGATTATGTTTTTTAAAACCCCAGCAATACCCAGTGCCAGCGAGGCTCTACCAGGCCGCAGTCAGTCGATGTCGGTTAACAATGTTAACTATATCAATGGCCAGCCCATACTGGGTCCCTTTGCTGAGGGTTTGGAAACTGCTTATTTCGCTATGGGTTGTTTCTGGGGCGCCGAGCGCCGCTTCTGGGAGCAGCCTGGTGTGGTGACCTCTGCTGTTGGCTATGCCGGCGGCCACACGCCAAACCCAACCTATGAAGAGACCTGCACTGGCATGACTGGCCATACTGAGGTGGTGCTGGTGGTATTTGATCCTGCGCTGACTAGTTATGAGAAATTGCTGGCTGTGTTCTGGGAAGCTCACGACCCCACCCAGGGTATGCGCCAGGGCAATGATCGCGGTTCGCAGTATCGCTCCGCTATTTATTGCTCCAGTACCCAGCAGCTTGAGGCCGCAATGGCGTCAGCGGAGTCTGTGCAATTGCAGCTAACGGGAATGGGTTTTGGTGAGATTACTACGGAGATTATGGCGGCTCCTGAGTTCTTTTATGCCGAAGAATACCATCAGCAGTACCTAGCCAAGAATCCAGCAGGGTACTGCGGTCTCCGCGGCACCGGCATCAGCTGCGGCTAAACCTCCATCAGCCAATAGTCATCTTGAGCGGAAGCAAAGGGTCTCTTTACTTTGGCAGCAAATCTGAGGTTAGTGAGAGCGCGCCTGTGCCTTGCAGTGTTTTGTTATTGTTCAAATTTTGGCAGTTTTGCAAATAATGTAGCCGATACGACCATAAAGGCTGCGGCTGTAAATAAAGATGCGGTATAAGTGCCAGTCGCGTCACGAACCGCGCCAAGAATGACTGGACTGAGGCCCGTTGCGATTAGGAAGGTTGAGTATTGTCTGCCGTAAATCTGCCCATAGGCATGTATGCCAAAATATCTAGCCACCAGATAGCCAATCAGATCAACTTCGGCACCCACGGAAAAACCTATAACAAATGCAGCTGGTACCGCGACCGCGGAACCAAATAGTGCCAGAGCCAAAACCCCTGAGATACAGGCGAATAGAATGGCAATGGCCACCCTAGGTGCAAAGATGCGATCGACAGCAAAACCCACTAAGAGACGGCCCAGCACAACGGCTATACCAATAACACCGGCAATTTTGGCCGCGTCACCTGTAGTGAAACCGACTTCCAGTAGAATGGGTGCAAAGTGAATCATCAAACCGCCAAGCCCTAGAGACAGACAAAATATGGCCGCCATAATTGTCCAGTAAGTGCGACTTTGCTTTGCGATTTTAAAGTCTCTGCTAGCCGCCTCGGTATCGATCTCGATCGGAGTTTTGGCGCCATTGAGACGAGATAAGACTGCAACTATGATTAATCCCACTACCAGGGTGAAGGCGGCCATTGCAAAGTAAGCTCCTCGCCAGCCGAAGGATTCGATAGCGTTACTGATCAAAGTGGGTCCAAATGTGGCTGCCACACCTGCACCTGACAGGGCGACGCCAAGGGCCAAGCCTCGTTGTTTGTTAAACACGGTGTTGATTGCGCGGGTATAGGCCAATGGTGATGATGCACTGCCAAGTATGGCCTGCAGCATTGCCAGCATTACAAAGGTAGCAATGGACTGAACAAACATACCCAACAATACATAGGCGAGGGACAGGCCCAGGAGTGAAATCATAACCGGTTTTACAAGGCCGTAGCGATCAACAATTAAACCCACAAATGGCAATGCTGCAGCCAGAGCCAGGGTCGACCCCAAAATTCCTAGGGAAGCTTGAGCTCGGGTCCATCCAAAGTCGGCGATCCAGGCTTCAATAAAAATTCCCTGAGTGTAAAAGGGTAGGGCAGAGACACCCACGCCTATTCCTGCCGCACAAACCAAGACTAGAAGCCAATGGCGAGCAAACTCTCCGCCGGTGTTTTGGTCATTAATGTTCAGAGTTTCTTGATTGCTCATTCAGATTACCGCCTTATAACTTTGTTTGAGATAACGCCAATTTTTTCAACTTCGAGCTCGACAATGTCGCCATCATTTAAAAAGCGCAGATGCTCCAGACCACAGCCCAATCCGACTGTACCCGAGCCAATGACCTCACCGGGGTAGAGGGTTTCGCTCTTACTGATATGGGCGATCATGTCTGAGAACTTCCAGTGACTTGTGTTGCTATTACTATCGCACCAAGTCTCTCCATTGACGCGAGCCTGCATACGCAAGTTGTAAGGATCATCGAGCTCATCCCTGGTGACTATAACTGGCCCAAGAATAATTGAGTCATCAAAATCTTTGCCTTTGGCGGGCCCCAACATGCCTTGGGACTCGACCATTTGAGCGTCTCGTGCTGAGAAGTCGTTGTAAATCGTGTAGCCAAATATATGGTCCTCAGCATTGCGTTTAATAATGTCCTTACCTTTTTTACCAATAACGCAGGCCATTTCTAACTCAAAATCCATTACCTCGGAATAGGCTGGCCAGACAATGTCTTTGCCACTTGGTGCAACAGAAAAACGGTTGCCTTTGTAATAGAGGGGCTGTTGATACCAGACTTCGGGGGCTGTAAATCGACCACTAGCACGAAATTCTTGTTCAGCTTTTACGGGGTCATCCGCAGCCATAGCGCTCAGTTTAATCGCACTTTCAAACGCATTTTTTAGATGCTCTTCAAAACCCAGGCAGTCACGTATCTGAGCTGGTATAGGCAGTGGTGCTAACCAGTCCAGCTGGTCAGATGGGGTGGAGGCTGGGTCAGAAGCTAGCAGTGCATAGGCGCGGTCAAGGGCAGGTTGGCCTGCCTCAATAAACTGTTGCATTGAGGAAAAAGCGATCTCCCCCGGCGCAGCCGCACTCAGGTTGACCACACCGGCATCAGTCAAGGCACCCAGATATTCTGAGCCTTGCAGTTGGAACGTAAGTAATTTCATTTCTTATCTCGCTATATGTTGCGGCTGTACCTGATAAGTCAGGTACGCCTCTCATAGTCTTATTATTAGGCCAGTGATCTTAAATGACTGATGGTCAGTATATAAATGACCGACGGTCATTGCAATGTTGAATTAGTTAAAACACTAGTATAATAAGGTCTGAACAACTGACCGGCTTCTTGCACCAGATCGGCAGTCAAAACTAAAACAATATTAGGAGTTAAACAGAATGTCCGTTTATATAATTGCCAGATTTAAAATTCATGATCGCAGTGAATATGATAAATACTCAGCTGGCTTCGCAGAGGTTTTTCAGAAGTTCGATGGCAAGATGTTGAGTATTGATGAAGATCCCACCGTATTGGCAGGTGAATGGGATGATACAAGATCGGTAATTATTCAGTTCCCATCAAAAGAATCAGCTTTAACCTGGATGACATCTGATGACTATCAAGCCATAGCCAAACACCGCAATGCCGGCAGCACAGTAAACTCGATACTTGTAAAGGCACTATAAGCTCAGAAAACCTAAACCTCGCTCGGTCTTGAGGCTTGCCTGTGGAAGGGGCCACCCAATTAAACGCCCCGCTAATAAAAACCCAACAGCAGCCTAATTAGAAAGCCGAGTCCTCTCCGATTTAGGGTCCGCCAACGGAATCGCCTTCAACAGATTCTTGGTATAAGCCTTCTTAGGCTTGGCCCATAATGTCTCCGTATTTCCCTGCTCAACCAGCACACCATGATGCATCACCATCACCCGGTCAGAGATATAACGCACCACCGACAGATCGTGAGAAATAAACATCATAGTTAGATTATGCCGCTCCACCAGATTCAGAATCAGATCCAGTATCTGCGCCTGAATAGTTACATCCAGCGCCGAGACTGGCTCATCAGCAATAATCAACTCAGGCTTAGTGGCAATGGCACGGCCAATAGCGATACGCTGACGCTGACCCCCAGAGAACTCGTGGGGATACTTGCGCATATGCGCTCGGGCCAGACCCACATCGTCCATCAGCGCCTGTACCTGCTCAGTAACATTGTGCTTGTTGGCAATACCGTGATAGAGCAGAGGCTCAGCCAGAGTCTCAAAAACAGTCATGCGAGGATTGAGCGACGCATAGGGGTCTTGGAAAATCATCTGCATACGACGACGCCAGGGCACCATCTGCTTTGGGCTCAGACTAGTTAAGTCAGTACCGTCAAAAGTCACAGTACCCTCTTGAGTGGGCACTAACTGAAGAATAGAGCGCCCCAGGGTTGATTTACCCGAGCCAGATTCACCCACCAGACCAAGAATCTCACCGCGCTTAATGGTCAACGACATATCATCAACCGCTTTAACAGTGATAGTCTTAGAGCCAGAAAAGTCCTTAAACCAGGTGCGAATATTCTTAGCTTCAACCAGAGGGCTTCCAGCCTGAGCACGATTTTTCATCGTCTTAGCACCTTCCGGAATGGCACTTAAAAGACGCTTGGTATAGTCATCTTTAGTCTTATAGAAAATATTATCAGTGGTGCCAGACTCCATGGCCACACCATTGCACATCACTAAAATCTTATCGGCAATACCAGCAACCACACCCAGATCGTGGCTGATAAAAATGACAGCCACATCGCGAGATTGCTGCAGCTTCTTAATTAACTCCAGAATCTGCGCCTGAATGGTTACATCCAGTGCAGTTGTGGGCTCATCACAGATTAGCAGGCGAGGCTCATTGATCAGAGCCATGGCTATCATCACACGCTGACGCATACCGCCAGAAAATTCATGAGGGTAGCTATCGAAACGTCGCTCGGAATCGACAATACCTACCTCATTGAGCAGCTCGATAGCACGCAATTTAGCGGTGGCGCGATCTTGGCGGCGCTCTTTATCAGGGTGGTAGATCAGAGGCTCAATCAGCTGCTCGCCAACGGTAAGATTGGGGTTCAGCGAAGTCATTGGGTCCTGAAAGATCATCGCAATATCATTGCCGCGGAAATGCCGCATGCGATCCTTGTTGCAGGTCAGCAGATCCTCACCGTCGAACATTGCGGTGCCACCTTCAATTTTAGCCGGTGGTTTGGGCAGCAGATCGAGTAGGCTGTAGCAGGTGACAGACTTGCCAGAACCAGATTCACCCACAATAGCCAGAGTTTCGCCAGGGTTAACCGAAAAGCTAACGTCGTCCACAGCTTTGACCAGACCATTTCTGGTGTGGAAATGGACCTTTAAATTTTTAACATCCAGTAGAGCAGCCATAGTAATTAATCCATTAGTCCTTTGCAGTGCGTGGGTCTAGCGCATCGCGCAGGCCGTCACCCAGGAAGTTAAGGGCAAAGAGGGTTAAAGAGAGGGCAATACCTGGGAAAATTAATAGCCAGGGATACTCCTCCATGGTTTCTACACCGTAGTTAATCAGCAGGCCCCAAGAGCTCTGGGGCGGCTGGATACCCAGACCCAAAAAGCTCAAAAAGGCTTCCAGCAACATAACGCTGGGAATAGTCAGAGTGGTATACACAATCACCGGGCCCAGAGTGTTGGGAATAATATGACGGCGGATAATAATCCACTGGGACAGACCGAGAGAATGAGCCGCCTCAACAAACTCCTGCTTGCGCAGCGACATCACCTGACCGCGCACAATACGCGCCATGGTCAGCCATTCCACTGCACCTATAGCAAAGAACAGCAGGAGCAGGTTGCGACCAAATACCACCATCAACAGAATAATAAAAATCATAAAGGGCAGAGCGTAGAGAATATCCACCAGGCGCATCATTACCGCGTCAACACGACCGCCCACATAGCCAGCCACAGCGCCGTAAATCACGCCAATCGCCAGAGCTACTGCGGTGGCAATAAAGCCCACCATCAGCGAAACCCGGCCGCCCCACATAATGCGAGTGAGCATATCGCGACCAAAAATATCCGTGCCCAGCCAATGTTCCGCAGAGGGCGGTGTGGCACCCATCAGCAGATCCTGCTCCTCGTAGCCGTAGGGGGCAATCCATGGAGTCAGCAGAGAGACCACACAGAGAAAGATCAATAGGCCAAGACCAATCAGAGCCAGGCGGTTCTTCCGTAATTTAATCCAGGCGTCTTCCCACAGAGAAGTGCCTTTTTCGGCGGTTGCGTCTATAGAGTTAGAGTTCATTAGCCTTCTCCTCTAACTTGCTGACGCAGTTTGGGGTTTAGCCAAACAGCCAGCATATCCGACAGCAGATTAAACAGAATAATCAGCGTGGCAAAGAATACAGTGGTGCCCAGAATCATGGTGTAGTCGCGGTTAAACGCGGCCTGCACATAGAAGCGACCCAGGCCGGGAATCTGATAGATGGTTTCCACCACAAAAGACCCGCCCAACAGACCAGCAAAAGCCGGCCCCAGAAAAGCCACCACCGGAATTAGGCCACCGCGCAGAGCATGCTTGCCGATAATTAAAAACTCAGACAGGCCCTTGGCCCTGGCAGTACGAATATAATCCTGAGACAGAACCTCCAGCATACCGCCTCGAGACAGGCGAGCAATATAGGCTGCATAGCCAGTGCCTAGAGTAATTGCCGGTAGAATCTTATCGCCGGGAATCTGATTCCAGCCGGAGACAGGCAGCCATTCCAAATGAATACCAAACACCAGCACCAGCAGTGGTCCCAGCAGGAATGAAGGCATGCAAATGCCAATCATTGCCGCGGTCATGGGCACATAGTCCTGCATGGTATTAGGCCGCATAGAGGCGGTAACCCCAGCGATCACACCGATAAATATGGCTACCAGCATGGCGTAAAAGCCCAGCTCAGCGGTGGTGCCCAGGCCAGAGTAAATCAACTCATTAACACTGCGACCAGGGTATTTAAATGATGGCCCCATATCGCCCTGCACCACATCACCTAGGTAGCTGATATATTGTTGCCACAGAGGCTGATCTAGATTGTACTGAGCCTCAAGGGCCTCAAGCACTTCCGCTGGTACGGCTTTGTCCGCAGAAAAAGGCCCCCCGGGCGCGCTGTGAACCAGCATAAAAGTCATGGTAATCACGACTAATAATACGGGGATCGCTTGCAGCAGGCGACCTAATGCAAATCGAAACATTAGTCTTCAGCTCCTTCGAGATAAATCTCTCTGTAGGATTGCTGATCCATAATATTGTTAGCGATATTTTTCACTGAGGGGTGCACCAGGTGCTTAGTGGTGTAGGTGTAAATAGGTAATACCGGCAGGTCGTCCATCAGCATCTGCTCTGCCTGGGTAAATATAGCCATGCGCTCTTCATGGGTTTTGGCTCTGGGAGCCACATCCAATACCAGGCGATCGTACTCTTGGTTACACCAGCCGGTGCGGTTATTGCCGCCGTCGCAAATAAACATATCCAGGAAGTTGTTGGGGTCCACATAGTCGCCAATCCAGCCTGCGCGGGAGATTTGGTAGTCGCCGCTGCTCTCACTGTCCAGATAGACCTTCCACTCCTGATTGAGAAGCTTCACTTCAATATTCAGGTGCTCACGCCACATCTGTTGAATAGCCACAGCCACTTTGCGGTGCCCTTCATTGGTGTTGTAGAGAATCTCAGTTGAAGGAAAACCTTCACCATTGGGGTAGCCCGCCTCAGCCATCAGTTGGCGTGCAACCTCCGGGTCAAAGCTCAGGCTAATCGGAGGGTAGTAACCGCGAGTGTTGGGCGGAGTCATGGCGTAGGCCGGAATCTGGCCCGCCTTGAGCACATGCTCAGTCAGCTGCTCGCGATCAATGGTCATAGCCAGGGCTCGACGAACGCGCTTGTCTTGCAGGTGGGGCTCGCGAACATTAATGCGATAGTAATAGGTACCCAGATAGGGAACCACCTTTAAAGCCGTGTCATTGGCTTCGCGATAGGTTTGCACCTTATCTATGGGTACATCGTTGGTGTAGTGCAGCTGTCCAGCGCGGAACATACGCTCTTCGGTGGTGGCATTCTCTGTAGGGTAAAACACAACCTCATTGAGGCGCACATCATCATTGCCCCAGTAGAAGGTGTTTCTCTCCGCGACAATAGCGCGGTTAATTTCCCAGGACTTCAGCTTAAAGGGACCATTGGCCACCATATTGCCTGCATAGGTCCATCTTGTGCCACGTTCGTCAGCAGCACCAAACTTCTCCACCGTCGCCCTGTGCACTGGGTACATACTGTAGTGATCCAGCAGCTGCAGAAAATAGGGCGTTGGGTTGTCCAGAGTGATCTGCAGAGTGAGATCATCCAGCGCCTTCACGCCCACCTCAGCAAAATCAGTAACTTCGCCCTTGTAATACTCCCGAGCATTGACGATCGGAAAATACATATAGGCGTAGAGGTTACCCAGCGCTGGCTGCAGGGCGCGCCACCAGGACCATACAAAGTCGTGGGCATTGTGCACATCGCCGTTGGACCAGCGGGCATTGTCACGAATCTTAAAGGTGTAGACAGTACCGTCTTCGCTGACTGTCCAGGACTCGGCAACACCAGGGGTTGGCCCCAGGGTTTTGCTGTCCTTGTGCACCAGGCCTTCCATCAGCGCCATAATAATATGATGCTCTGGCACGCCGGTGGCTATATGTGGGTCGAGACTCTGTGGCTCTGTACCGTTGCCCCAGTGCAATGTACCTGTGCGATTACCTGATTCAACATTGCTCTCTGAACTGCCGCAGCCGCTTAACAGCAGGCTTGAAATCAGGACTAGGGCGAGGGCCGAAATTAGGGATGAACTTGAAACTGATGGACGCTGTTTCATAAGGTTAGATTCCTTAATTATTATATGATCAGTCAGTGGTCTGACTAGCTGCGACGGAGTGTAAACAAGTTGAGCTAGGAATTGAATAGAAACAACAGAAGAACCCCTCAATGGGGGTGGTCAGGCCGCTTTTTTACCCTGAGTCCAGCATTGAGGGCCCAGACCTGTTGCACTTGCCCGCCAAACCCCGGATAATCCCGCGCTTCGCTTTAATGGTGGCCCCCTCTGGTCCCCTCGCAACAGCCAACCGCGAACCCCGCCAGGCCCGGAAGGGAGCAACGGTAGTGGTGACGCTGTGTGCCGAGGTGTGGCTATTGGGGGTCATCGCCATTAGCCCTTCCAGCGCCCCCGTTATCTCCCTATAATGATCTCTTTAAACCAAAGCAGACTGCGCTATGAGTTATCAGGTCCTCGCCCGTAAATGGCGTCCACGCTCTTTTGCCGAAATGGCAGGGCAGGAACATGTGCTGCAGGCACTGATCAACGCGCTGGACAACGACCGTCTGCACCATGCCTATCTATTCACCGGCACCAGAGGTGTGGGCAAAACCACCATAGGTCGCATTCTCTCCAAATGCCTCAACTGTGAAACAGGTATTAGCTCAGTGCCCTGCGGTGAATGCTCCAGCTGCACAGAGATAGCCGAGGGTCGGTTTATTGATTTGATTGAAGTGGATGCCGCCTCGCGCACAGGTGTCGACGATATGCGCGATCTGCTCGACAATGTGCAGTACGCGCCGTCCAGAGGTCGTTTTAAGATCTACCTGATCGACGAAGTGCATATGCTGTCCAAGTCCAGCTTTGCCGCGCTGCTCAAAACACTGGAAGAGCCGCCAGCCCACGTAAAGTTTCTGTTTGCCACCACAGACCCCCAAAAACTACCGATCACCGTGCTGTCGCGCTGCTTGCAGTTTAACCTTAAAAACCTCAGCCCAGAGCGAATTACCCAGCATCTGCAGTTTGTGCTGGGCGAAGAGGCAGTGCCCTTTGAAGAGGCCGCACTCTGGTCCCTGGCCCGCGCCGCCGATGGCAGTATGCGCGATGCCCTCAGTCTGACCGACCAGGCCATTGGCCATGGTGGCGGACAGATTAACGAAGCCGATGTGAGCTCCATGCTCGGCACCATAGAGCGCAGCTACGTGGTGGATATCTGCACTGCACTGACTGGGGGCACAGGCACAGATGTGCTGGCCGCCATCTCAAGAATGGCAGAACAGGCCCCAGACTATGATCAGGCGCTCTCAGATGTACTCTCTATCTGGCATCAGGTCGCCATTTTGCAGACAGTGCCAGAGGCGCTGGATAAAGGGGTAGGCAATTATTCCGAGCTGCTCAATCTGGCCGCAGTAGCCAGCAAAGAGGATGTGCAGCTGTTCTATCAAATTTGCCTGCTCGGGCGCAAAGATCTGCACCTGGCACCAGATTTAAAATCTGGCTTTGAGATGGTGATGTTGCGAGCACTGGCGTTTCGTCCCGATGCCAATCCACCGGTTCGCGAAGCGTCCTCAGCACCTGCTCCCCAGGAGGCGGAGTCTCAGGTAAAAAAGCCTGAAGCAGCGGCCCCAGAGGCTCAGCCTCCGGTCGCTGAACTTGCAGCTGCCGAGCCGCCCGAATCACAGCCCCAACAGTCCAGCGCCGCCGTCGAAATGGACTCGCCTCCCTGGGAGGTCGCAGCTATTGATAAAGCGCAAGTTCCAGAGCAAATTCAAGAACCCAGAGCACAAAAAATATCCCTGCAGGACTTCACCCCAGAGAAATGGATTGAAATCCGCAAGCAGCTCAGCATAGGTGCCTCGCTAGGTGAGATTGCCAGCCACTGCCTGTATAAAGGCCGCGACGGCAGTCAGCTGCAGTTTCTGATCGACAATAACCAGACCAGTCTCTACGATACGGCCCATCAGCAGACTCTGGGCGAAGCCCTGTCCGATTATTTTGCAGAGCCGGTGACTGTGGCAATCACCTTTGGTGTGGCCGAGCAGGAGACGCCGCGAGCCGCAGACACCAGAGAGAAGGCCGAACGCCTAGCCCAGGCCGTAGACAGCCTAAACTCCGACCCCTCGGTAATAAAATTTAAACAGCTATTCGACGGACATCTGAACGAACAGTCTGTGCGACCCATAGATTAACAGCGGCACTAACCAGCTTAAACAGAGGCATTAATGGACATAAACAACCTAATGAAACAGGCTCAGCAGATGCAGGAGAAAATGGCTGCAATGCAAGAGAAGGCCGCCAGCGCCGAAGTGACGGGCGAGTCTGGTGCCGGTATGGTTCAGGTGGTGATGACCGGCCGCCACGATGTGCGCAAGGTCACCTTGGACTCATCCTTAATGGGTGAAGATAAAGAGTTTCTCGAAGACTTGCTGGCCGCCGCAGTCAATGATGCAGTGCGCAAAGTCGAAGCTCAGAGCAAAGATGCCCTGAGCGCCATGACCGGTGGTATGGATTTGCCGCCGGGCTTTAAAATGCCCTTTTAGCGAGGCCGCCCCTTGTACGGAAATCTGATAGACCAATTAATTGATGCACTGCGCGTACTGCCCGGTGTAGGTACCAAGTCTGCCCAGCGCATGGCCCTGCAGCTGCTAGAGCGAGACAAAGTGGGAGCTAGCAGGCTGGCCGAGGCTATTTTAGAAGCCGTTGAACATGTGGGTCGCTGCGCTAGTTGCCGCACCCTGACAGAAAACGAGCAGTGCGGCATCTGCAGCAATAGCAGGCGCAGTGGCACAGAGATATGTGTGGTTGAAAACCCTGCCGATCTCTACGCCATAGAACAGGCGGGCAGCTTCCAGGGTAAATACTTTGTGCTGCTGGGCCATCTCTCGCCCATCGATGGCATAGGCCCGGAACAGTTAGGTATAGACCAGCTGATTCAGCGCCTGCAACAGGACCAGATCAGCGAACTTATTCTAGCCACCAACCTCACAGTTGAAGGTGAGGCCACGGCCCATTTTATTGCCGACAAGGCCAAGGCTCTGGGGGTCAATGTATCGCGCATTGCCTACGGAGTTCCCATGGGTGGTGAACTGGAATATGTGGATGGCGGCACCTTAAATATGGCACTGCAAAGCAGAAAGGCCCTTTAGATGATTGATTGGATTGACAGCGATAGCGCCCTGCAGCAGATGTGCCAGCAACTTAGCCAGGTACCTAAACTGGCGGTGGACACAGAGTTTATTCGCACCGACACCTTCTACCCCAAGATTGCCCTGATACAGATTTCTGATGGAGAGCAGTGCTGGCTGATCGATGTGTTGGCCATAGAGGATTTTGTACCCCTTAAGGCACTATTGGAAAACCCAGATCAACAGCTAATTTTTCATGCCTGTGCCGAAGATTTGGAGGTGCTGGAATATGCTCTGGATATCAGGCCCAGCTCGATCTTTGATACCCAGTTGGCCGCTGGTATTGCCAATATAGGCTACTGTATGGGCTATGCGCGGTTGGTCGATACTATGTTCGACGTCAGCCTGGACAAGCAGGAAACCCGCTCTGACTGGCTGGCCCGGCCACTGACTCAGCGTCAGCTGGACTACGCCGCGGTGGATGTGCAATATCTCCATGCCATGGAAAAAATACTCGCCAAGGCCCTGGCCGAGCAGCAGCGCGAAGACTGGTTTGCCGAAGAAACCCAGGCCCTGTTCTCACTGGTCGAAGGGCGCAAAGATCACAGCCAGTACTATCTGCGACTTAAAGGCGCCTGGCGTCTGGGGGTGAAGTCACTCACAGCCCTAAACCGGCTCTGCGACTGGCGCGAGAACACTGCGCGGGCCAGTAATCGCCCAAGGGCTCATATCATTAAAGATTCGGTATTAATTGAGCTGGCCCGGCGCCTGCCCAGTGCCCAGGAGCAGTTGCACGGCATAGAGGACTGGTATCCGCGCTCGGTAAAACGCCATGGCCAGACAGTGCTCAAGCAAATAGCAGATTCGGCCAATGACAGCCCGGTGCCGGTTATGCCCCAGCCTCTGCCCAAATCTATTTCGGTGCTTATGCGAGAAATGCGTGACTCCATGGGTAGAGTGGCGCAGGATATCCATATTCCCCAGGAATTTTTATGCAACAAAAAGGAACTTGAGAGTATTTTGCGCAGTTCCATGGAGGGCCAGTGTCAATGGCCTGAAAGACTTAACCAGGGCTGGCGACTAGAGCTAGTGCAGCCCGCATTACAGGAAGTGCTAGACAGTACGGAAGCCCTATGACTCTATCCAGCAAAGAAAGCAGCAAGCAAAGCAGCGGTGAAACCAGAGTGCTCTGCGATATTTACAAAGGCAATAAAAAAGAAGAGATGTATCTCTATGTCAATAAAACCGACGGCCTGGACAGAGTGCCAGAGGAGCTGCTATCGAGTTTTGGTGACCTGTCGCCAGTCACCACATTGGTACTGAGCGAAACCCGCAAACTAGCCCGCGCCGATATTCTCAAGGTGTTGCAAGAGTTGCGCGACAAAGGTTTTTACCTGCAGATGCCGCCGCCCAAATATCCAACTTCAGACCAGGCACCGAGCTCAATCAATAAATATGGCTGAATTCTGGCAGACTAAAACCCTGGAGCAGATGAGCACCCAAGAGTGGGAGCTACTCTGCGACGGCTGCGCAAAATGTTGCCTGGTCAAACTCGAAGACCACGAAAGTGGTGAGATCTACCATACCAATGTAACCTGTGAGCTGCTGGACACCCAGAGTTGTCAGTGCATAGATTATGCAGGTCGCCACAATGTAGTAGACGACTGTATCAAGTTGGATAGAGAGAATATTCACAGTCTAGCCTGGTTGCCTAAGAGCTGTTCGTACCGGTTGATTGCCGCAGGCCAGCAGCTGCCAGAATGGCATCATCTGGTCAGTGGTTCAAAAGAGACATTGCACAGCTACGGCGCCTCGCTGCAGGGGCGGGTGATCTCCGAGCTGCATGTGCACGACGAGGATATCGAAGACCATATTGTTCAGTGGGTCGACTAACTTTGATGAGTAGGGATGAATAACAACCATGTATAGCGCCGAAAACTATCTCTGGGGCTGGGTAGCCTACTCAACAGGCGCGCTCTGCCTGCTGTTTTGCCTCTGGTTACTGGTGCGCAAAATTGGCATAGCGGCCATTCGCCACAGTATTTTGCTGCTGGCACTGGTGGCTTTATTTACCCCAGTCACTGCCTATCGCGACGATCCCCACCTGGCTCCGGCCTTCTTTGTTAGTCTCTACGAAGGTCTCTTGGCCTCTGGTGATGATCTGGGCTTTCAGCGTGGGTTGGCACCCATTCTGGCGATAGGTTTTTTTACCCTGTTTTTCTATATATTACTGCGCATTATTATTTGGCGAGTGAAAAAACGGCGCCCCCAGACCAGCCCTGAACCAGAGACTGAATAAGAAACTGAATAAGAAAGGCCCTCCCAATGACCGATCAAACCGCAGCTCCCAGCCAAACCAACAATAAAAAAACCGCCCCAAGCAGATTGCGCATTGGCAAGCGCTACCGCGCCGAGCGGGTCGATGCCGATTACGATGCCATTGTTATTGGCTCCGGCATAGGTGGGCTGTGCTCAGCTGCACTGCTCTCCCAAATGGGTAAAAAAGTTATAGTGCTAGAACAGCATTACACAGCTGGAGGCTTTACCCATGCCTACGAGCGCAATGGCTATGAATGGGATGTAGGGGTGCACTACATAGGTGATATGGGTCGCAAAGGTGCTGGCCGTGGTCTGTTTGATTTTATCTCCGGCGGCCAGCTGCAATGGGCCGAGATGGACCCAGTTTACGACCGCATTATTCTCGGCGACGAGCAGTTTGATTTTGTTGCTGGCAAAGATAACTTTAAAGCCAGCCTTAAGCAGCAGTTTCCCGATGATGCTGAGGCCATAGATCAGTACGTAGATCTGGTGTTGGCTACGACCAAGTACATGGGCAATATCAGCCAGCTCAAGGCCATGCCCAGCTCAGTAGCTAAGCTGATGTCTATGTCCGCCAAAAATCGCCTGCCCGACTATGCGTTGGACAGCGCTTACAATGTGTTAAAAGGCCTGACTGACAATGAAAAACTGATCGCCGTGCTGTGCGGCCAGTGGGGCGATCATGGCTGCCCGCCCAAAGAATCGGTATTTCTAATGCATGCTTTGATTGCCGGCCATTACTTTAATGGTGGCTTTTACCCTGTGGGTGGGGCATCAAAAATTGCTGAAACCATTATTCCTCAGATTCAGGTATCCGGCGGCGATGTTTTTACCTATGCCGATGTACAGGAAATTCTGGTGGCAGATAACCGCGCAGTGGGGGTTAAAATGGCCGACGGCCACTGTCTCTATGCCTCCAGCATTATCAGCAATGCCGGTGTGGTCAATACCTTCGACAAGCTGCTGCCCAGAGAGGTGAGTACCAAATTAGGCTATCAACAAAAGGCCAGCGAGCTGAGCCGATCTATGTCCCATGCAGGCATGTATATCGGCCTCAAGGGCACAGCAGAGGAGCTGCAGCTACCCAAAACCAATCTGTGGATCTATCTCGATGAACATCATGACGCCAATGTGGAGGCCCTGCGAAAAGACCCCAGCGCGCCATTGCCGCTGGTCTATGTGTCGTTTCCCTCCGCCAAAGATCCAGACTTTCAGCGTCGCTACCCGGGCCGCTCGACCATAGAAATTGTGGTGGGTCCCTGCGACTACGAGCAGTATCGCCAGTGGGCAGACAAAACCTGGGGCAAGCGTGGCGACGACTACGAGGCCCTCAAACAGGATCTCTCCGATCGCATGCTGGCTGCCCTGTTCAGGCAGATGCCCCATCTAGAGGGCAAGATTGATTACTCCGAAGTCTCCACGCCATTATCCACAAGTCATTTTTGTCGCTACGAGCACGGTCAGGCCTATGGTTTGGCCCACCATAAAGATCGCTTTAAGCAGGACTGGCTAAAGCCAAAAACCTCATTGCCCGGCCTCTATTTAACCGGTCAGGATGTGGTGAGCTGCGGCGTTGTTGGCGCATTGATGGCAGGAATGATTACCGCTATGTCGCTAGTGGGTTTCAGAGTGGCTGGGCAGTTAATGAAAAAGATTAAATCCGGGCAGGTATTGCCCAGCCAGTAAGCCGAGTTTAAATTCTATTGGGTGCAGCGTGCTCGGCAAGCCAGTAAAACAGCCCAGAGGCCAGGCCAGAAGCAGCTAGCAAGCCGATCGGAGTAATGGTAAAGCTGCTGGGTATCAGTGCAATAATCTCGCCGACCGGAAAAAATGGATAGGCCACAGCACCGCCGAGAATAGTGGCAGCAATGGTAATGACTGTCTCCTGTGCAACAGAAACCTTTCTTTCAGCTGGCAGCCCGGCTGTGACTCTACTGACAAACCCCTGATCGTTTAAATAGGGTTCGCTATTGCGGGCCTGGACAAATAAATTGTCTATATCTGCTGCCTTACTCATAGTGCTTCCTCATTTTGCCAGCTGGAGAGTAGCTCTCTCAGCTTGGCTTTGCCGCGGGTGATACAGGTCTTAACAGTGCCCAGCGGTATTTCCATAATAGTACAGATCTCCTGATGAGTTAACTGCCTGTGCAGATAGAGATGAATTACCATCCGCTGTTGACTGGGCAGTTGCTGCATGGCTCTGGCCAGATCCTGGTGCAATTCCTGCTGGGAGAGCTCACCACTAACCGGAGTTTCGGTTGCGCTGGTTAAGGCTTCTTCGCTGCCGGTAACCTCCCGGTTTCTGGCGAGCCTAAAATGGCTGACCATCTGGTTGTAGGCAATACGATAGAGCCAGCTGCTAAACTTGGCTTCAGACTTGTAGCTGCCTATAGCCTGAAAGGCTTTTATAAAGGTCTCCTGAGCAAGATCGTCCGCTAGCGCCTCATCCCATCCGGTCATCTGGCGCAGGGAATAGCGCAGATCCGACTGGTGACGCGCTACCAGAATCGAGAAAGAGTCACGACAATGATTTGCTGCGACCCTCTCGATCAGTGCCTGGTCGGTAGCGACCACCAGCTGCCCTAGTCGGCCTGCTGTTCAGTGGCATTTCTGTTTATACGCCACACAATCAGTTTACCTATGCCTATAAACAGAGGAATTAAGGCTACTGCGGCAAGATCCCAGTCAATTAGCAGACCAAGAAAAAGGAATAACCCGGCACCCAAGGCTATATTGCGCACGGCGCTCTGAAAGCTGTCAGCAGGTGCATCAGGTTCGCCACCATTAATTGCTACCAATACCTCAGTTGGCACATCCTTGCCGGCATCTAGATAGTCTTTAATCAGCGCTACCTTGACCATGCGCTTTCTATGCTTGTAGTAGAGCACGGCGACCAAAAGAAACAGAGGTAAACCAAAGACGGCAATAATAGCGATAATCGACTCGGCGCTGGAGTCACCGTCTATATCAATTTCGTGCTGCACCTCAAGGTACATATCATCGTCGAGGGTTTCCAGAGTCTCTAGCAGCTTTTGTTTGTCTTCTTCGCTGAGATCCTGCCATTCAGTCATGGCTAGGGTTTTAATCACTTTGTTAATCGAAGCAATACCATCTTCTGAGGACTGGAAACGGATAAATGTTTGGTCGTCCTCGGGGTCAGAGGCATCTTGGTCGCTGTCTATATCGGTTACCCAGGTTTGAGTCTCGCCATCATCAGAGCCGCGAACCATAATTTTCATGATCTTCTCCGGGCCGTCGTCAGTTGCCGAGAGCAGCACCTCTAAATGTTTCTCAATACTCTGCTGCTGAGCAGGCTGCTGTTCGATGGGCTCAGCCGCAGTGGCTAGTGAGAGTATAAGTGCTGCTGATAGCGGCAGGGCGCTTAATAAACTGGTCTTCATTAGTAACTCCTAATGGGTTTAGAGCTGTGGACAAAGGTTATTCTAAGAGCAGCATCAGATGCCAGGCAATCTTAGTGTTCATAGGAAAGACGCGCTGACCAAGCAATTTGGATTCAAAGAAGATTTGTTTTTAGACTTTGCCCACTAAAAAACCCCTGCACCCCAGGCGCAGAGGCTTTATAGCTAGATTATTAATGAGCCGGCTGCCCTAGGCATGGGCCAAACTGCCGATTACCAGAGTGGTAATTAATACAGGTACAAGGTAGATGGTCATTACGAGCAAGAAGTTTCTAATTAGATCCATTTTCATCATTTTCTCCATGTCCTCTGTGGGACTTTTAAAGCCGAGATAATGCATATCCGCATAATCTATTCTTTATGACAGCTCAAATTCGGCAAGTACTCCGCGGTCATACTTTTTTTCGATATTCGTAATTATGACGCGGTCTGGAGGCGATTTAGATTCAAAAAACAGTGCAGATTAGATTATTATGCTGGGCTAAACATAAAGACTAACTCAATGATGTGGATTTAAAAGATATGAAATTTACCGGCACAGACGACTATATAGCAACAGACGAACTGCAAATGGCAGTTAACGCCGCCGTAACCTTGCAGCGTCCCCTGCTTATTAAAGGCGAGCCGGGAACAGGAAAGACTATGCTGGCAGAGCAGGTGGCCAGCTCTCTGGGTATGCCGCTGCTGTCCTGGCACATTAAATCTACTACCAAAGCGCAACAGGGCCTGTATGAATACGACGCTGTGTCGCGTCTGCGTGATTCACAACTGGGTAGCGACAAGGTTCAGGATATTGGCAACTACATTAAGAAAGGCAAGCTGTGGGAAGCCTTTACCGCCGACGAGCAGGTGGTTTTGCTGATCGATGAGATCGATAAAGCCGATATAGAATTCCCCAATGACCTATTGCTAGAGCTGGACAAGATGGAATTCCATGTCTACGAGACTGGAGAGACTATTAAAGCAGTACAGCGGCCCATAGTGATTATTACCAGTAACAACGAAAAAGAGCTTCCAGACGCGTTTCTGCGCCGCTGTTTCTTCCACTTTATTAACTTCCCCGATCGTATGACTATGCAGCGTATTGTGGATGTGCACTTCCCCAAAATTAAGAAAAAGCTGGTCGACGAAGCTCTGGATATCTTCTTTGATGTGCGCAAGATTCCCGGCCTCAAGAAAAAACCCTCCACCTCAGAGCTGGTGGACTGGCTGAAGCTGGTGATGTCTGACGATATACCAGAGGATATTTTGACCAACCGTGACCCCACCAAGGCTATTCCACCACTGTACGGTGCCTTGCTGAAGAATGAGCAGGACGTTCACCTGCTAGAGCGATTGGCCTTTATGACCCGCCGCGCCGGACAATAAGCGCCGCTCCCATGCTGATTAACTTCTTCTACACTCTCAAGAAAGCCAAGGTTCCGGTTTCCCTGCGGGAGCTTTTAGACCTGCTCGACGCCATGGATCACAACCTGGCCTTTGGCTCGATTGACGACTTCTACACTCTGGCCCGCACCGTAATGGTCAAGGACGAGAAGTTCTACGATCGCTTTGATAAAGCCTTTGGCGCCTACTTTAAAAATCTCGAGAATATAGACGGCATTATTGAAGCCCTGATTCCAGAAGACTGGTTGCGTCAGGAGTTTGAAAAGCACTTTACCGACGAAGAAAAAGCCAAGATCGAAAGCCTAGGTGGCCTAGAAAAGCTGATCGAAGAGTTTAAAAAGCGCCTCGAAGAGCAAAAAGAGCGCCACGAGGGCGGCAATAAATGGGTGGGCACCAATGGTACCTCACCCTTTGGTCACGGCGGCTTTAACCCAGAGGGCATACGCATAGGTGGCCCCGGCGGCAAAGGCACTGCAGTTAAAGTGTGGGACGAGCGCCAGTATCAAGACCTGGACGACTCGGTTGAGATTGGCACCCGCAACATTAAAGTGGCCCTGCGCCGTCTGCGCAAATTTGCCCGCGAAGGTTCTGCCGACCAGCTGGATTTAGATGACACCATTAGCAGTACAGCACGCAATGCCGGTTATCTGGATATCAAAATGGTCCCAGAGCGACACAATGCAGTTAAGGTACTGATTTTCTTTGATATTGGCGGCTCTATGGACCCCTATGTGCGGCTCTGCGAAGAGTTGTTCTCAGCGGCAAAAACAGAGTTTAAGCACCTGGAATATTTCTATTTCCACAACTGCATGTACGACTATGTGTGGAAAGACAATCACCGTCGCCGCGAAGAGCAGATGTCGGTGTTTGACCTGATGCACAAGTACTCATCAGACTACAAAGTTATCTATGTGGGCGATGCCAGCATGGCCCCCTACGAAGTCACCAGCCCCGGTGGCAGCGTGGAATATCACAACGAAGAGTCGGGCGCAGTGTGGATGCAGCGCATGACCGAAACCTACGACAAGTTGATTTGGATTAACCCAGTGCAGGAAAAATATTGGGAGTACACACCCTCAATTCTGATGCTCAAAGAGCTGGTAGAGGATAAAATGTTTCCCATGACTTTGGCCGGTCTAGAAAAAGGCATGGCGCGGCTGTCCAGGTAGCGCAGGCAAAGGAAGACTACAAAACTTATTAATTATTGGGTGAATCAATATGTTGGTGCAAGAAGCGGTTAAAAAAGCGCAGAAAAAAGTGGGCTTAAATGCCCAGCAGCCAGCACTGCCTGCAGGTTCGCTGCTGGAATTGTGGCGAGGCGCAGTGGCCGACGCCAACGACAGGCCCGCCTACACCTGTCTGGGCCAGACCCTCACCTATGCCGAAGTCGACCAGATTGCGCGGCGTGTCGCCAGCTATTTTCAAAAGCAGCTAAAGCTGGTGGCCGGTGACCGCATTGCCATTCAGCTTCCCAATCTTATTCAGTATCCTGTGGTGGTTATTGCCGCCTGGAAGCTGGGGCTAGTGGTAGTTAATACCAACCCTATGTACACAGTGCGCGAGCTGGTGCATCAGTTTAACGACGCCAATGTAAAAGCCGTGGTTGTGCTTGACCAGTTCTACGAAACATTGGCCGAGGCCCTGCCCAATACCAATATTGAACATGTGGTGGTAACCCGCCCGGTGGATCTGTTGCCTCAGCCCAAGCGAGCAGTCCTGAGTGCGGCCATGGCCCTGATGGGCAAGCGACCCTCGCTACCCAAGGGCGACTGGATTCCCTTTACTCAGCTGCTTACCGGCAGCAGCAATTACTCAGTGCACAGAGCCCAGCTAGACGATATCTGCGCCCTGCAATATACAGGGGGCACCACTGGCGCCTCCAAAGGCGTAATGCTGACCCAGGGCACCCTGATGGCCAATATTGCCCAGTCGCTGGCGGTGATTGATATTCTCGATGAGCCTATTCAATACAATGTGGCCGTGGCACCGCTGCCCATCTACCATATTTATGCTTTCTCTCTGTGTATGGGCCTGATGCCAGCCACCAGGGGCCATTCCATACTGATTCCAGATCCGCGCAATATCCAGGCCTTTGTGCGCGCCATTAAAGACTTTAAATTTGAAATATTCTGCGGCCTCAACTCATTGTTTGTAGCCCTGCTGCAAGACCGAGACTTTCAGCGCCTAGACTTCTCGCGCCTGCGCATGACGCTGTCGGGCGGCATGGCCCTGATGGAGTCTGTTGCCCACGACTGGGAAAAAACTACCGGCTGTGTGGTCAGCGAAGGCTATGGCATGACCGAGTCATCGCCCGTTATTTCCATGAACCCCTCCGGCCACGAAAAAATTGGCACAGCGGGCATTCCTATCCCAGGCACCGAGATCAAAGTAGTGAATGAAAACGGCGTCGAACAAGAAGTGGGCGGCACCGGCGAACTCTGCGTGCGCGGCGACCAGGTAATGAAAGGCTACTGGCAGCGCCCAGAGCAAACTGACGAAGTCATTGTCGACGGCTGGTTGCACACCGGCGATATTGTGACCGTAGATGAAGAGGGCTACATTAAAATTGTCGACCGCCTAAAAGATATGATTATTGTCTCCGGCTTCAATGTCTACCCCAACGAACTGGAGCAGGCCTTGACCACCCACCCGGACGTAGCCCAGTGCGCGGCTATTGGTGTGGCCGACGACAAGGCTGGTGAAGTGGTAAAAATGTTTGTGGTCAGCACCAACCCCGACCTCAATGCAGACCATGTAATTGCCTTCTGTAAAGAGAATATGGCCGGCTACAAGGTGCCCAAATTTGTGGAGTTTCGCGATGAGCTGCCCATGACTAATGTGGGTAAAGTACTGCGCAAAGACCTCAAAGCCCAGGAGAAGGCCAAAGCAAGAGCCAGCGACAGGGCCGGCGAAACCACAGAGGAAGATGCCGCGTAACAGTACTTACAGCTGTTATTGCCCTGTCAAACAGGGCAGAATAATCGCTGGCTTACCAGCAGCAATACAGGCACCTACTATGCGACTTATTATTGGCATGTCCGGATCCAGCGGCGTTATCTACGGCATAAGAATGCTGGAGATGCTCGCAGCCTGCGACGGCATAGAGACCCACCTTATACTCAGCAGCGCAGCGCGCATGAATATAGGCATAGAGACCGACTGGAAAGTCGAAGATGTTGAAGCCCTGGCCGATGTGGTGCACAACAACAAAAATATAGGTGCCAGCATTGCCAGCGGCTCCTTTAAAACTGCCGGCATGGTTGTGGTGCCCTGTTCCATGAAAACCCTGTCCGGCGTAGCCAACTCCTATGCTGATAACCTGATTGTGCGCGCCGCCGATGTGGTGCTTAAAGAGCGCCGCAAACTGGTGATAGTGCCTCGGGAGTCACCGCTGCACACCGGCCACTGCGAGCTGATGCTCAAAGCCAGTCAGATCGGCGCCATACTCTGCCCGCCATCACCGGCGTTCTATACAGAGCCCAAGACCCTGGACGATATTATCAATCATTCAGTAGCTCGGGTTTTAGACCTATTTGATATAGAGTCCGACAGCCTAAAACGCTGGCAGGGCAATGTCTGAGCCCTCAACTGCTGATTTTTCTCAGCTGCACCAGTTTCTGCAAAAGGAATCTGTACTCACCATAGCCACAGCAGACGCCTGCGGCCCCTGGTCGGCGCCGGTACTCTATGTGGCAGATATAAGCGCCGAGCCCTTTGCCCTGTATTTTCTCTCCTCCGCCAACAGCCGCCATATCAAAAGCCTACCCTTAGATGGCGCCGCCGCCGTCTCCATTTACTCCGACTACGACGGCAACTGGCAATCTATTCGCGGCGCCCAGATTCACGGCACCATTAAACAGGTCGCCGAAGAGAGCAGGGCAGCAATCGCCGCCGCCTACTTTGCCCGCTTTTCAGAAATCCAAGGCCTAATAGACAGCCCCCAGACCAAGCAGGAAGAGACAATCGGCGCCGCCTTCGGCCGCAGCCACTTCTACCGCGTCACCCCATCCTTTGTGCGCTTCACTAATAATGGTGACAGCTTCGCAGGCCGTACCGAGTGGCAGCTGTAAAATATTTCTCGGTTCAATATTAATAGTCGGAACAACATGTCGCAAAAAGCATTAGAGATTTTAAATAGCCTTTATGGCTACGATAGCTTTCGCGGTCACCAGGCTGAGATTATCGAGACTGTCAGCGCCGGCAATAACGCGCTGGTACTAATGCCCACCGGTGGCGGAAAATCCCTTTGCTATCAAATTCCCTCACTAGTTCGCGATGGCGTCGGGGTGATTATTACGCCATTAATCGCCCTGATGCAGGATCAGGTCGACGCCATGCAGCAGCTTGGGGTCAAGGCAGCGTTTTTAAACTCCATCCTTAGCCACAGCGAACAAAATACTATCGAACAACAGCTTAGGGCAGGGCAGCTAGACCTGCTGTATATAGCCCCAGAGCGACTGATACAGCCCTATACCCAAGAGCTGCTAGCGAACTGCAAGCTTGCACTGTTTGCCATTGACGAAGCCCACTGTGTATCCCAATGGGGCCATGACTTTCGCGCGGACTATCTGTCCCTGAGTTTGTTGCAGGAGCGCTTCCCCAGTATTCCGCGCATAGCTCTAACCGCCACCGCCGATGTGCGCACCCGCAAAGAGATTGTTGAGCGGCTGTCCCTCACCGATGCCCGCGTCTTCGTTAGCGGGTTTGACCGCCCCAATATACGCTACGCCATTGCCAACAAAACCACCGTCAAAAAACAGCTATTAGACTTTTTAAAACAGCGCCAAAACGAAGCCGGCATAGTCTACTGCCTGTCCCGCAAAAAGGTCGAAGACACCGCCGCCTGGCTCACCCAGCAGGGCTTTACCGCCTTGCCCTATCATGCCGGGCTGCCAGCCCAGCTGAGGCAGACCCACCAGAAACGCTTTCTGCGTGACGACGGGGTTATTATTGTCGCCACCATCGCCTTTGGTATGGGCATAGATAAGCCTGATGTGCGCTTTGTGGCCCACCTTGACCTGCCCAAAAGCATCGAAGCCTATTACCAGGAAACCGGCCGCGCCGGCCGCGATGGCCTGCCCGCAGATGCCTGGATGGTCTTCGGCCTGCAAGATGTGGTGCGCCTGCAACAGATGGCGCAAGAATCAGATGGCTCCGAGCAGTTTAAACGCGCCGAGCGCCACAAGCTCGACGCCATGCTGGGGCTCTGCGAAGTCACCAGCTGCCGCCGCAAAGTGCTGCTCAACTACTTTGCTGACAACGCTCCAGATCAGTGCGGTAACTGCGACAACTGCCAGATACCCCCACAAACCTGGGACGCCACCGAAGCCGCCCAAAAGCTCCTCTCCTGCGTATATCGCACCGGCCAGCGCTTTGGTGCCATGCATATGATGGATGTATTACAGGGCAAAGAGACCGACAAGGTTGTGCAGCACGGCCATCAGCAGCAGAGCACCTTTGGCCTAGGCAAAAATATTCACGAAGCCCAGTGGCGTTCGCTTATCCGCCAGCTAGTGGTGCGCGGTCTGCTGAGGGTGGATATAGAAGGCTACAGCGCACTGCAACTCACCGACCAGTGCAGGCCAGTGTTAAAAGGCGAGCAATCATTATTTTTGCGCATCGAAGAAATCAAAGCCCCAACCGCCAAAAAACCAGGTTCAAAATCTGCCAGAAAAGCCCAGATACTGCCCGAAGACCAAGAGCTATGGGATGAACTGCGAGAGTGCCGCAAAATGCTCGCTGAAGAATCTAACGTACCCCCCTATGTCATCTTCCACGACGCCACATTAAAAGAAATGCTAGATACCATGCCCACCTCAGAGGCTGAGATGCTGCGCATTAATGGCGTGGGGGAGAGCAAACTGGAAAAATATGGCGATGACTTTTTGCATATACTGCGACGCCACGCCGAGGTGGGGTAACTGAGCCTAGCGCTAAATAAGAGACCAGGAGGATAGGCCTTTTTATGCCTTCTGCGATGCCGGGTATTACTTCGTGTGCTGGCTGGAACTTGGCGAAGTCTTCTGGCTTTAGTTCTCGCACTTCACTTGCTGGGTTGGTAAGTGGTGCAGGCTCTTTATCTTTTCTCTTTGCTCTCATGATTCCGCAGCCTAATCTGTATCGATAGCCCTTTGATTCTTCTGGAGCGTTTATAGTTTTAATATAGCTGGAACAGGTTGGGCTTGCTGTATCGTTATGGGTACTTGAGTACGGCGATCACTCCGCCAAATTAAACAACTGCGTATTCCCCCCTCTAGCGACCAGATTTTCCGTTCTGGTGCGCTCACTTAAAAACCATAGCAGCCAGTGGTAGTTGTAGCCGCGGTCATTTTCGGGCCATTCAATAAGCGGAATAATGCTTCCGGTTCTCTGGGCCATTAGCTGCCTGATCTGGCTGCTGTCTTTATTTAAGCTGTTGGCCACCATTCCTTCAATGCCGTTATCTTTAACCATGCCGGCAAGGCTTTGCAGTGGCTCTAGCTGCAATAGCCCGCTGGGCAGTGCTGCTTGCTGGTAGCTGGTTTGAATGGCCTCTAGGGCAGCTCTTTGGCTATGGTCGGCGGCAATAATCACTGGGCAGCCGCAGAGCAGGGCGCTGGCAATCTGCTTTTCTGCAGCGGCAATGGTATCGGCCTGGGTGACTGCTAATAGGATGGGGCCGCGGCCCAGTAGTGAGAGTCTGTTGTCTTCGCCGGTTGGGCCGGGCAGCTGGATGGGGTTGGCGAGTTTTTCTCGGGCAATGGGCTCAATAATGGGCGCAAATTCTGGGGCGCACTGTTTGATTATTAATACGCGGCTATCAACGCTAGTGGCTTGCCATTTGGCGATGGCCTGCATGGCGGTGCTGACGGCCTTGGTGTTGTGTGGGCTATGGTCTAGCTCAGGTGAATAGGCTTCATGGCTATCCATTGGTGCTTTTGAGGTGGAGAAGCGTAACAGGTAGTTGGGGCCGCCGGCTTTTGGGCCTGTGCCGGAGAGGCCGCGGCCGCCGAAGGGGTTTACGCCCACCACGGCGCCGACCATATTGCGGTTGATATAGGTGTTGCCGGCGATGGTGTTGCGATACACAGTTTCGGCAAAGGCTTCGATACGGCTGTGGATGCCCAATGTCAGGCCATAGCCTGTGTTGTTGATCTGCTGGATTACCTCTGTAAGCTGCTCGGCTTTATAGCGAATCACATGCAGTATGGGGCCAAATACTTCTTCGATCAGTTGGTCGAGGGATTGCAGTTCAAATACATGGGGGGCCACAAAGCTGCCCTGTTGGCACTGCTTGGGTAGTTCAACTTTGGCCACTAGGCGTGCTTCTTTGTGCATGCGCTGGATATGGGTTTCCAGCTCTTGCTGGGCACCGCGGTCTATCACTGGGCCTAGATCGCTACTCAATAGTCTGGGGTCGCCAGCCTGAATAGCAGCCATGGCGCCGCTGAGCATGTCTAGGGTATGGTCGGCAATATCCGACTGAATAAACAGTACACGCAGGGCGGAACAGCGTTGGCCGGCACTGAGAAATGCGGAGGTAATCACATCGTCCACTACCTGTTCGGGCAGGGCGGTGGAGTCCACAATCATGCAGTTTTGGCCGCCGGTTTCGGCGATAAAGGGGATTGGGCCGCCGGGGCGCTGGGCCAGCTGCTGGTTAATGGTTTGTGCTGTATGGGTGGAGCCGGTAAAGGCAATGCCGGCGACTCTGCTGTCGGGGATTAGCAGCTGACCAATTTGCGAGCCACTGCCCAGCACCAGGTGAAGTGCAGCTGTTGGCACGCCGGCTTCGTGAAACAGACGTACAGCGCAGGCGGCAATAGCCGGAGTCTGGGCTGCGGGTTTGGCGATAACTGTATTGCCTGCGGCTAGGGCGGCGGCAATCTGGCCGACAAAGATGGCTAGGGGGAAGTTCCAGGGGCTGATACAGAGAAATACGCCATGGCCATGGACTGGGCCGTTAATTAGCTCCTTGGCCTGTAATGCATAGTACCTACAGAAGTCGATGGCTTCGCGCACCTCCGAGACACCATCATCTAGGGTACGGCCCGCTTCGATGCTAACCACAGCCATAAGCTGGCTGCAGTCGCGCTCTAACAGGTCGGCCACTTTATTTAAAAGATCAGCTCGCGTTGCAGAACCTTGCTGGTCCCAAGAGGGCTGAGCTGCAGTGGCGGAGGCTAGGGCTTGCTCTATGCTCTGGTTGTCGGCCTTGCTGTAGTGACCGATCAGCTGGCTATTGTCGGCGGGGTTGTAGCTGGGTTGCAGTTCGCCCTCGACCGCCTGGCCATCAATAATGGAGTGAGAGAGCAGCGGCTCTGCACTGGTACTGGCGATACTAGATAGCAGTTGGCTGGTTTCCAGTGGCGAGTCGAGATCTATGCCTTTGGCATTGGCTCTGGGCTCTCCTGCATCTGCAAAGATCTCTGCTGGGATAGCAATCTTGCTGTGCTGATAGGGGAATGACTGAGTGACCTCATGGCGGGTGTCATCCAGCAGTTGCTCCACTGGGGTCTGATGGTCGAGAAAGCGGTTGACAAAGGAGCTGTTGGCGCCATTTTCCAGGAGGCGCCGCACCAGGTAGGGCAGTAGGTCGCTATGGTTGCCTATGGGGGCGTACACTCGCACCGGCAGCGCTTTGCCCTGCTTTTGCAGTCTTGTTTTTAACTGGGCATAGAGAATATGCCCCATGCCATGCAGGCGCTGGAATTCAAATTCTCGGTCGCCCGCGAGGCTCAGAATCATGCTGGCGGTATAGGCATTGTGGGTGGCAAACTGGGGGAAAATCTCAGTCTGGGCATCGAGCAAAATTACTGCACATTGCTGGTAGCAGAGGTCGGTGTTGGCTTTGCGGGTAAACACCGGGTAGCTTTCCAGCCCCAGTTCTTGAGCATGTTTAATTTCAGCATCCCAATAGGCGCCTTTAACCAGGCGCACCAGCAGCCGGCGGTTGGTCTCGCGGGCCAAGCCAATTAACCATTTGGCAACATGGGGGGCGCGTTTTTGGTAGGCCTGCAGAACAAAACCCAAGCCCTGCCAGCCCTCTAAGTCTGGATCCCGAGCCAGGGCCTCAAAAATATCCAGGGATATATCCAGGCGGTAGGCTTCTTCGGCATCAATCGACAGGCCAATATTGTATTGCTTGGCCTGCAGGCACAGTTGCTTGATTCTGGGCAGCAGTTCATCCATCACTAGCTGCTGTTGGGCGAAATAGTAGCGGGGGTGCAGGGCGCTGAGTTTTACCGAAATACCATTGGCCTGTTCGACCTGTTCGTTGGGGTCTATGGTTTTGCCAATTTCATCTATGGCTTTGCTATAGGCGCGCAAATACTGTTGGGCATCTAGATCGGTGCGGGCGCCTTCGCCCAGCATATCGAAAGAGAACCTGGTGCTCTGGTCATTCTGTTTGCCCCCGCGCTTGATACCCTCTTCAATAGTGCGGCCCAGCACATATTGGCCGCCCATTATTTTCATGGCCTGCATAACGGCGGTGCGAATTACTGGCTCGCCCAATGTGGCGGTCAGGCGCTTGAGCCAGCTATCTGTATGCTGGGTAATCTCGGCATCCAGGCTGACCAGCTGACCGGTCAGCATCAGGCCCCAGGTGGAGGCGTTAACAAATAAGGATTCGGATTTGCCGCTGTGGGCACCCCAGTTGCCGCCGCGAATCTTCTCGGCAATCAGGCGGTCTGCGGTCAGGGCGTCTGGTACTCGCAACAGGGCCTCGGCCAGACACATTAGGGCCACACCCTCGGCGTTGGAGAGGCCAAACTCCAGCAAAAACGCGTCTAATGTGCCGCTGCTGTTTTTATCCTTGCGACAGTCAGTAACCAGGCTGCGGGCATCATTAAGCACCTGTTCCCGCGCCTTGCTGGACAGTGGATTGCTGTGCAGCAGCTGGGTAACCGCCTGATGTTCGTCCTGATGGGTGTTGGCGCGGATTCTGTGGCGAAGCTCTGCTTGGTTCATAGGTGGCCTATTGGTATTCATGGACAATATGTTGCATTATTGGTTATTTATAACCATATTTGTCTCCATAATTATCTATTTAGCAGTGTTTAATGCTTTTTATATTGATATTTTGGGGTAATATGCTGATGTCAATTTGTGGAGAGTTGCAGTGAAAACCCTAAAAGACCTGGACAGAACTGACCGTAAAATTCTTGCTGTGCTGCAAAAGGATGGCCGCATCGCCAATGTGGATCTGGCCCGCACCGTCAACCTCACACCCACGCCCTGTCTAGAACGAGTGCGCCGGCTGGAAAGCGAGGGTTTTATTACCGGTTATGTGGCGTTGCTAGATCCGGTAAAGGCCAATGCCGCGCTCTGTGCCTATATTGAGGTGCAGTTAACCAGCACCACCACTGAATCAATCAAGCGTTTTAATGAGGCCATGCTGGCTTTGGAAGAGGTGCAGGAGTGCCAGATGGTGGCTGGGGGCTTTGATTATTTGATTAAGATTCGGGTTGCGGATATGCAGCACTACCAGCGGTTTTTGGGTGGCCAGTTATCGGCCATTGAGGGCATTAGCCAGACCCATACCTATGTGGTGATTGAGGATGTTAAGTCTGAGACGGCGATTCAGCTAAATTAGCAAGATTGGCGACGTTTGGGCGTTTTGGCGGCATTTTATGGGATTTTAACTACTTTTAATGGCTGCTTATCTATAGATACGGGGTACTCTATCTGGCATGCGGGTTAGCAGTTCGTAGCCTATTGTATTGCAGGCAGCTGCCACCCCATTTACCGGCAGTGCTGGGCCCCAGAGTATGACCCTATCGCCGATTTTGGCTCTGGTATTGACCAAATCAGTTACATCCACAGTAATCATATCCATGGAGACTCTACCCACTAGCGGGCATTTAACGCCATTGACCAATACTGGTGTGCCATTGGGTGCATGCCTTGGGTAACCGTCCCCGTAGCCCACTGCCACAGTAGCTATATGGGATTGACGCTGTGCAGTCCAGTTTGCGCCATAGCCCACAGAATCGCCCGCGGGAATTTCTCGCACCGAGATTACCGCAGATTCAAAGGACATAACCGGCTGCAGCTGGTCGGCATTGGCCTGGGGTTCGGCGAAGGGTGAGTTGCCGTACAGCATATAGCCCGGGCGCTGCCAGTCCCGCTGTGCTTCTGGCCAGGCCAGAATAGCGGCAGAGTTGGCCAGGCTGGTTATTGGCATTGCCTGAGCGCTATCCCTGGGCAGGCTGTTATCAAAAGTGGCTATCTGTTGGCTGGTGGCCGAGTTATTTAGGTCATCGGCACAGGCAAAGTGGGAGGTCACCACAATTTCGTCGTGCACATTGCGGCTGGCTTTTAGGGCGCTGTAAGCTGCTGCCAGATCCTCGGGCTGAAAGCCCAGTCGGTGCATGCCGGTATCCACCCCTAGCCAAACCTTGATCTGGTGACTGAGATCGGCGGCCAATATGGCATCCAACTGGGGCTGGTTTTCGACCATCAGCCACAGATTATGGTGCTCGGCCTGGGTTACTTCGTCGGCGGTAAATGTGCCTTCCAGCAGCAGAATAGGCTGGCTGATATTGGCGTCACGCAGGGCAATAGCTTCTTCGATGCAGGCCACTCCAAAGGCGGGGGCCATGGAGGCCAGGGCGGTGGCCACCTCTATGGCGCCATGGCCGTAGGCATTGGCTTTGACCATGGGGATGGTCTGGGAATTGGGTGCCAGGGATTCCGCCAGGCCGTAGTTATGGCGCAGTGCCTGCAGGTCGATAATTGCTGCTGTGGGTCGCGACATGGTTTCAGCCTACCTAATACTCATTTTAATAATCGAATTTGCCAGCGCTATACAGGGCCTGAGCTCGCAGCCACATATCACCCACTTTGCCATCGCCAACGGGCACGCCATCTATCTCTGTGACCGGGGCAATTTCTTTGGACGAGCTGGTAATCCAAACTTCGTCGGCGCTGCGCACTTCGTCCATGGTGACAACCCGCTCTTCAACTTCAATATTGCCATTGCTACGCAATGTGCCCAGCACTATCAGCCGGGTAATGCCGGCCAGTTTTTGGTTGTCCAGCAATGGGGTAATCACTCGGTTGTCTTTCACAATAAAGACATTGCAGGCGCTGGCTTCGGTTAATTCGTTATTGGCATTATAGAGCAGGGTTTCGTCATGGCCGTTTTCGTAGCCCTGTTGAAAGTGCAGCACATTGCCCAGTAGGGCCGTGGATTTGATTTGGCAGCGGTCCCAGCGCAGGTCCTGGGTGCTGGTAAGCTTGTAGGGCTTGGCCTGGGCTTTGTCTGCCACTGGTGGTGGGGCAATTTCAAAGGCGAAGGCAAACACTGTGGGGGTGACAGCTTCGGGAAAGGCATGAAAGCGTTTGCTATCGGCGCCGCGGCTAACATGCAGGTAGATACCCAGATTGCCCGAGCCATTTTCGGTAATTAATTGATTGCACAGATCGGCCCATTGCTGCTCAGACCAGTCCAGCTTTATGCCCACTGAGGCCAGGCCGCTCTTCATACGGGCAATATGGGGCGCAAAGCCAACCATTTTGCCGGCGTAGGAGGGCACTACTTCGTAGATGCCATCGCCAAAGAGAAACCCTCTGTCCATAGGTGAAATTCTGGCTTCTTCCAGGGGCAGATAGTTGCCGTCTAAATACGCGATACTCATAGTTGGGCCTTAATGCTCTATGTTTGTTGCCACTGTTGCTGCGGGAAAATAGTATCAGTGAGACCATCTCTGCGCAAAGCGGAATCTGTGTAAAAGTCTGCTAGATATTGCCCGTTGCAGCAATAACTCTTACGGGTATGCCTATTTGCAGTAAAACGTTTCAGGGTTAACAAAAACCACCTAGGATTCTCAGGTTGAGGATAAGCTGTTCGCTCAACTCTGAACCCAGGCCATCTTCGGTTAGGGTATTTTTGCGGCTGACACCGTCGACGCTACCCTGGGCACTTAAATAACGCAGCACTTCAATATTATTCCAGCCGGCTAGCATATCTTCGCCACGAGCATTGGACAGCATGGCGATCAAACCATGGGCCGCCCAGTTGGATACATCGGCAATAACCAGCTCGTCGCAGCAGGTGATGGAGGGTTTAATATCCAGAGACACCAGGGCGTCGATTACATTGCCCATGCCAATTTCATTGCCGCCATCGCCTATGCCTATGGTTGGGCAGCGGGCTAGATTTAAAAAGTGATCAAAGCTGGCGCAGTGGGCGCTGATATCTTCACCGCGCATATTGCTGTAGTTGCCCTCGGCATTGAGGCCAGGGCGCTCGATGGAAATCACCAGATCGGGTTGCAACTGCTCTAGGGCATGACGGGCCTCTTGCTCGCGGTTATCGGCCTCTGCCACGGCAATTTTATAGGTGTTAAAGTCCTGCTTAATACAGTCTGCCAGCGGTGCGCCGCAGACCAGTATCGGGTTGCCACCCAGCTTTTCAATGGTTTGATAGAGGGCAATGGCACCCAGTGGCCCATCGGTTTCAAAGGTATTGGCTACCGGAAAGCCGGTACCAATTAGCACTGTGGCGGAATCGCTGGCCATGGCGGTTTCTATCATTTGGGCTGCGCGCCAAAAATAACCTGGTTGCAGTGCCGCCTGCACTGTCTGCATGCCCCTCGGATTTCGGGCGACCATCAGGTCTTCAACCTGCTGGCTAAGATTGATCATTATCACTGGCCTCAGCAGTTACAAACTCTAGCTCAGTGCAGTCAAGCTGGCGCTGATGGAGCAGCAATAGGTTATGGGCCTGCTCTATGCTGATAGTTTCAAAGCTAACTGTGCCTCCGGGGGTGACCTGGGCAAGCTTGCCCAGGTCCAGGGATAGCACTGAGCCTATTTTGGGATAGCCGCCAATGGTCTGGCGATCGGCGAGCAGCACTATGGGCTGGCCGTCTGCGGGCACCTGAATGGCTCCCAGACAAATGCCCTCGGATAAAATACCATCGACTGCAGGTTTTATAGCTGGTCCATTGAGGCGATAGCCCATGCGGTCACTGCTATCGGTCACCTGATAGGTCGAACTAAAAAATAGCTGTTTTTGCACCGAACTAAACGCCTGGTGCTGATAGCCCAGTATAACTCTGCAATGGGCGCTGTTATCAGTGCTTGGGTTGGGGCGCTGGGCCTGAGCAAGACGTTGGTTGGCTGGCTGGTCAGCGGACTCAGCACAGGGCAGTTGGTCGCCGGCCTGCAGTGGCTTGCCATCCTGATGCAGGCCGCCCAGTCCTTCCCGGGCCACTGTGGACTGGCTACCAAAGCTGGGGCTGGCCTGAAAACCTCCGGCCACTGCTAGATAGCCGCGGCAGCCTGCCTTGGCAAAGCCCAGTTCAATGCGGTCGCCTGGTTTTATCCTGTGGCTCTGCCACAGGGCGGCGGGCTGTTTGTTGATGCTCAGGGGTATGGCTGCGCCGGTCAGGGCTATGCTGGTATTAATTTTAGCTTCCAGTACCAGGCCACCAATGGTGACTTCTATGGCTGCGCACTGGGGCGAGTTTTGGCAGAGACGGTTGGCCCAGTGAAAGGACTGGCTGTCCATGGGGCCGCCAGTGGTCAGGCCTATATTGTGGCGGCCATAGCGACCCTGGTCCTGCAGCAGGCTGTGGATGCCTGGTTGAATCACGCTAAACCCAGCCCTCATAGCACACCACCTAATGCAATGAACTCCTGTCGATCTATGGCTCTGAAGGTCACTCTATCTCCCACCTGAACTGGCATGCTGGGCTCGGCGCTGGGGTCAAACATAGGCTGGGGGCAGAGACCAATCAGGTTCCAGCCACCTGGTGACTGGGCCGGGTAGACTGCGGTTTGGCGATCGGCAATAGCCACTGCGCCTCTGGGGACTTTCTGTCTGGGAGTGGCCAACCTGGGGGCGGCTATACGTTCGTCCACCTCGCCCAGATAGGCAAATCCCGGGGCAAAACCAATGGCATAGACGCGGTATTGGGTCTGTTGGTGAATGGCGATCACTTCGTCGATAGAGAGCTTGGCTCTGTCGGCCAGGGATTGCAGATCTGGGCCTGACTCTGTGCTGTAGTAGACGGGCAGGCTGACCAGGGCGCCGCTCTGGCTCGGCGCTTTATTGCTATCTTCACCTTTGCCTTTGTCCAGCTGCTGCAGTGCCTGGCGAATCAGCTGGCGTACCCTAAAATGGTCGGTCAGCAATGGTTGATAGATCACCAGTAATGAGCCGTAGGAGGGCACCAGGTCGATTAGCCTATCAGCCATAGATTGCCTGAGGTGCTCAGCAGTCTGGGCAATCTGAGCTGCAATCTCGGCACTGGGTTGGTCGCCAAAATACACAATCAGCGAATTCTCGCCGGCGATTGAAATGGGGAGCTGGGGGGGCACTGTAATTTACTGGCTTATCAGTTGGCGGATTTTTTCGATGGCATTGACGCCATCCATATTATCACCATGGACACATAGGGAGTCTGCCTGAAGCTCAAGTTGGTGGCCGCTGACTGTGGTTACAGTGCCATGTTGCTGCAGCTGGATTATCTGCTCGAGCATTTTTTCTCTGCTGTGCACTGCACCTTCTTTGGCTCTGGACAGCAGGGCTCCGCTGTCGTCGTAGCAGCGATCAGCAAAGGCTTCAAACAGCACTTCAAGGCCAAAGGCTCTGGCCTCTTCGCGATGAGTTTCTGCATCTGGAGTAGCCTGCAACATAAAGGCTAGGGGTTGGTGGCATTCACTGATGGCTTCCATAACGGCACTGCGAATATGACCGTCGGCCATCATATCGTTGTACAGGGCGCCATGGGGCTTAACATAGGCAACCTCTATACCCAGATTGCTGGCCATACCTGTGAGTGCTGCGATCTGATATTGCAGCAGAGCTATAAGCTCCACCGCTGGAATTTTCATTGAGCGGCGGCCAAAGCCGGAGATGTCTGGATAGCTTGGGTGAGCGCCTACCTGGACATTGTTGCGCTTGGCGGCGAGCAGAGTTTTTTTGATAACCACTGGGTCGCCGGCATGGAAACCGCAGGCGATATTGGCCTGGTCGATAAATGGCATTACCTGATCGTCGAGACCCATTTTCCAGGCGCCGAAGCTTTCGCCGAGATCGCAGTTTAGAAGTAATGGCATGTTGTTTCCTTAATCAATGTGGTGTTCCGCCGGTTTGTTTTCTGTCATCCCCATTATTGTCATTCTCAGCCTTCTGCAAGCTCGGTATTCTTTAAATCTGTCACCAGCATATAACCTGGACTATGGGTAATACAAAACGGCGGCTTGGCATTTTCCAGAGCTACCTGGGGGGTTACACCGCAGGCCCAGAACAATGGATGCTCATGCTCTTTGATACTCACCTTATCGCCATAGTCCGGCTTGTTAATGTCTTGGATGCCAATTTCAGCTGGGTTGGCATAATGAATGGGCTCGCCATGTACTGAGGGGAAGCGGCCGCTTATCTCCACAGCCTGCAGGGCTTCCTCCGGAGCAAAGGGGCGCATGCTAACCACCATTTTGCCTGCAAAGGGGCCTGCGGGAGTGCAGTCTATATTGGTTCTGTACATGGGCACGTTTACGCCTTCGCTGATATTGCGCACATCCAGGCCCTCGGCGACCAATGCTTCCTCGAAAGAGAAGGAGCAGCCGAGCAAAAACACCACCAGATCATCGCGCCACAGATCGGAGATATCATTGACCTCGGCGCTCAGTTTGCCCTTTTCAAAAACTCTGTAGCTGGGGATATCGGTGCGTATATCTATATCCGCGCCCAGCTTGGGGATGCTGAACTCGCCCGGCTTAGACAGGGCAATCAATGGGCAGGGTTTGGGGTTGTCCTGGCAAAATTTCAGGAAGTCTGCGGCCCAGTCGCTGGGCAGAATGACCATATTGCACTGCACGAAGCCCGCGCAGCAGCCAGAGGTGTTGCCCTGGTACTGTCCGCTGCGAATTTGCTGGCGCAGTTCCTGGGGGGAGAGATTTTGTATTTGCGATGACATAACAACCCTCGAAGTGATTTCAGAGTCTAGCAAAGCTGGCTGGCAAACTCATTAGCAGTAACCCAGAGGTGGTAGATACCGGTGAGCTAAGCTAGCGCCAGCGCTCGGCCCAGGCATCTAGTACTCGCTCGGCGTACCAGGTCTGGCCATAGCTGCCGTTGTAGCGGGCCAGGGCTTCAGCTAGGCGGCCCTGTTCCAGGTCGAGATAATGTTTGAGTATAGTGCAGCCGTAGCGCAAATTGGTCTGGGTATTAATCAGATTATCCTGGGGGCGGCCAATCTGGGTTTTCCAGAAGGGCATTACCTGCATGATGCCCTGGGCCCCGGCGCTAGACACCGCATAGGAGTTAAAGCCGCTCTCAACTTCGATCAGGGCCAGTACAATCTCTGGCGCAAGGTCAGCGCGCCTGGCCTCGCTGTGAATCAGGCTGAGCAGTTCTAGGCGCTGATCGGCGTTTTTAATCAGTTTGGCCAGGTGGAAGTCTTTGGCGGTTAGCCACACCTGTGCATCGTAGTGGTTGTCAAAACTCTGGGCGTCGGCGGCAGCCAGTTTTAGCTTTGAGATAAGGCTGGGGTCTGGCTCTGTCGTGTCGGAGGCAGAAACAAAACCAGAGAGGGTGCAAAGAACCAGCCAGGCAAGCAGGCTGGTCCAGTGTTGTCTCTGTCTACACTTGGCTTCTGTGCTATTTGCTGAGGTTGTTCGCAATAAAGTCATCCAGCTTATCCATAGCTATATGTTGGTTTTCCGTCTCGCGACGACTGCGATATTCCACTGTGCCTTCCTCTAGGCCGCGGTCGCCAATCACAATGCGATGGGGTATGCCAATCAGCTCCACATCTGCCAGCATGCCACCCAGGCGCGCCTTGGGCTCGTCCATAAATAACACTTCATAGCCAGCTTGGCTAAGTTTGTTATACAGAGATTCGCAGGCTTCTTTGACCGCCTCTGACTTGTGCATATTGATAGGCACTATGGCCAGCTGGAACGGCGCTATAGCCTCTGGCCATATAATGCCGTTGTCGTCATGATTCTGTTCAATGGCTGCGGCAACAATGCGGCTGACCCCTATGCCGTAGCATCCCATGCTCATAAACTGCTCTTTGCCATTTTCGTCCAGCACTGTGGCTTTCATGGCTTCACTGTACTTGGTGCCCAGTTGGAAAATATGCCCCACTTCTATGCCGCGTTTAATCTCCAGCACACCTTTGCCATCTGGACTGGGGTCGCCAGCCACCACATTGCGAATGTCGGCAATCTGGATTTCACCGCAGTCTCTGCCCCAGTTTACATTGGTTAAATGGTAGCCATCGCGGTTGGCGCCGCACACAAAGTCGCTGAGCTGCGCAGCACTGGGGTCTACTACCATGGGCAGGTCGAGACCTACTGGGCCTATGGAGCCCGGTGAGCAATTGAGGGCAGTTTTAATTTGCTCCTCTGTGGCCATAGTGATTTCACCATTTAGGCCCAGCGCATGCTGGGCTTTGACTTCGTTGAGCTCGTGGTCGCCGCGCACCATCAGGCCGTAGAGCTGGGTTTTGCCTGCGTCGTTCTCGCCGCTCACAATCAGTGCCTTGAGCGTTTTATCTGCACTGGTGCCCACAAAGTCGCAGAGCTCGGCAATGCTGTGTACACCTGGAGTGGCCAGTTCTGCCATTGCGCCAGTGCCAGGGGTTGCGGTTTCGCTGGGAGCCAGGGCCTCAGCTTTTTCGATATTGGCGGCGTAGTCACCCTCTGTAGAGAAGACGATAGCATCTTCACCGGACTCGGCCAGTACATGGAATTCATGGGAATGGCTGCCACCTATGCTGCCGGTGTCTGCCAGTACAGCGCGAAATACCAATCCTGTACGGGTAAAGATAGTGCTGTAGGTTTGGTACATTAAGTCATAGGTATCTTGCAGTGAGGCGGCATTGCTGTGGAAGGAGTAGGCGTCCTTCATGCAGAACTCTCTGGTGCGCATTACACCAAAGCGCGGGCGTCGCTCATCGCGAAACTTGGTTTGAATCTGATAGAAATTGGCAGGCAGCTGTTTGTAGCTGCTAATTTCGTTGCGGATAATGTCGGTGATCACCTCTTCATGGGTGGGGCCCAGACAGAATTCGCGATCGTGGCGGTCTTTGATGCGCAGCAGCTCAGGGCCAAATTGACCCCAGCGACCAGATTCTTCCCACAGGTCTGCTGGCTGCACCACCGGCATCATCACCTCGAGCGCCCCGGATCTGTTCATCTCTTGGCGTACTATATTTTCAACCTTGCGAAATACCCGCAGACCCAGAGGCAGCCAGCTGTATAATCCGGCGGCAACTTTGCGAATCATGCCAGCGCGCAGCATTAACTGGTGGCTAATGACCTCTGCGTCGGCGGGAGATTCTTTTTTGGTGGTGATCAGGTATTGGCTGGCGCGCATAGTTTTCTTACACTTATTGGCAGTATTAAAGCAGGTATTTTACGGGGCGCGGCTGTCCCGGTACAGAGCAAAGGGGAGTAGATAAGAAAAATGTTTGAATTACACAAGAGATTGCAGGCTGATACGGTATTAATTGGCCAATTTCCTCTCTGTCTGGCGCTGCTGTGCAAAGATGCCAATTATCCCTGGGTTATTTTGGTACCTCAGCGTCAGGGGGTAAAAGAGATCTATCAGCTTGGCGGGGAAGATCGGCAGCAGTTATTGCTGGAGTCTTGCGCGCTGGCTGAGGCCATGGACAATATTTTTCAGGGAGATAAATTAAATATAGCTACCATTGGCAATAAGGTGCCCCAGCTGCATATGCACCATGTGGTGCGCAGGGAGTCGGATGCTGCATGGCCGGGCCCGGTCTGGGGAGCGGTGGAGGCTATGGAATATGAGGATGGGCTATTGCAGCAGCGGCTGACTGATCTGCGCCACAGTCTGGCGGATACTCTAATCTGAGCCAATGCTCATTAAAATGCCCCATTAAAAAGCCCCATCAGATTGATGGGGCTTTTTTGTTGCTCTGGTGACCCTGGTGCTACTGTTATTGCGCCATGTCCTTTAGACCTTTGAGGGCATGAACCTTTACGGCGACTGAGGCTGGTTTGGCTTTGAACCTGGTCAATTCACCAGTAAATGGATTGATGGCCTCGCGGGTTTTTTTGGCAGGTCGTTTTACGGTGGTTATTTTAATTAGGCCCGCCAGCACAAATTCACCCACTGAGCGTTTTTTAACATGCCGGGAAACCAGCACCGCTAGTTCGTCGAGCAAGGTGTTTACCTGTTTGCGATTTAAACCAGAGTTAATAGCGAGTTCGTTGACTATCTCGGTCTTGCTGTAGCACTCGCGTATTGCGGTGGTTTTGCGAGCTGGGGCTTTGGCTGGCCTCTTGGCTGCTGGCTTTTTACTAACAGTTGTTTTGTTCTTCGCTATGGGCTTCTTTTTAGCTAAGGGCTTTTTCTTCGCTAAGGGCTTCTTTTTAGCTAGGGGCTTCTTTTTGGCTAAGGGCTTTTTCTTCGCGGCAGCTTTTTTCTTTGCGGGAGTTTTTTTGATAGGAGATCTTTTTGCGACAGCTTTTTTAGCCGCGACCTTTTTCTTGGCGGGCGCTTTTTTCTTTGTGGGAGTTTTCCGTTTTGCAGTACCTTTTTTGACAGCCATTGTAAATTCCTTTGTGATAATTGGTTATCCGATTAAAACCAACCCTGTGGTAGCTCAGGTACCGTAAACAGGGCCTCGACATTATTTATAGCTGCTGAATTGCGGTTGTGCCATGTATACAGGCTTTTTTTAGTGGATTTTAACTCTGACGGATTAAACAGGCCCGATTAAGCATTCGCCTGATGGCATGGCTGATGTATAATGCTGCGCTTTTTAAATGCCAGACAACTGTCTGCAGGCTTTAGACAAGGACCCCAACATCATGCCGATTTATGAGTATCGCTGTGACGACTGTGAACATCAGTTTGAGGCGCTGCAAAAAATGAGCGACGACGCTCTGTTAGATTGCCCTGCCTGTAATCAGTCGGCACTGAAAAAACTCTTGTCTGCCGGCGGCTTTCGCCTTAGTGGCAGCGGCTGGTACGAGACCGACTTTAAGAGCGGTGATAAAAAGAATATTAGTGGCGAACAAAAAACTGCCGATAGCAAAACTGCGTCGGCCGAGTAAGGCTGAGAGCAAAACTAGACAGACAAATTACACAATATACTGCCGCCAGTGGGCGTCAGTTGATTAACCTGGGAATAAATGACTGATGTATCGAACCACTTATTGCGGACTAGTTAGAAGCGCACATATTGACGAAGAAATTACCATTTGCGGCTGGGTTGACCGTCGCCGCGATCACGGTGGTGTGATTTTTCTCGACTTGCGCGACCGCGAAGGTATCGTGCAGGTGGTATTTGACCCTGATGCGGCGGAATTTTTTGCTCAGGCAGATAAGGTTCGTTCGGAATATGTTCTCAGGGTCACCGGTAAAGTCAGAGGGCGCAGTGAGGCCACCATTAACCCTAATATGGATACTGGTGAGATCGAAGTTTATGGCACTCATTTGGAAATTCTCAATGCTGCTGTCACTCCTCCTTTTCAGATGGACGACCATGTCACTGTGGGCGAGGATGTGCGCCTGAAGTATCGCTACATGGATCTGCGTCGCAACGAGATGCAAAATAGTCTGAGATTCCGCTCCAAGGTCACTTCATCTATACGCAACTACCTTGTGGATAACGGGTTTCTGGATATAGAGACTCCGATTATGACCAGAGCTACCCCCGAGGGTGCCCGTGACTATTTGATTCCTTCGCGCACCCACCCTGGTCAGTTCTTTGCCATGCCCCAGTCGCCTCAGCTGTTTAAACAGCTGCTGATGGTTGCCGGTTTTGATCGCTACTACCAGATTGCTAAATGTTTCCGCGATGAAGATCTGCGCGCTGACCGTCAGCCCGAATTTACCCAGATTGATATTGAGGCCTCTTTTATTGATGAAGAGGACATTATGTCAACCACCGAAACCATGATTCGCGGCATCTTTGCCGAGCATATGAATATTGAGTTTGACGCATTTCCGCGCATGACCTATGCAGATGCCATGGAAAAGTATGGCTCTGACAAGCCAGATTTACGCATACCACTGGAGCTGGTTGAGATCAAAGACCTGCTAAAGGATATTGAGTTTAAGGTATTTGCTGGGCCGGCCAATGACCCTAGCTGCCGCGTTGCTGCACTGAAGGTGCAGGGTGGATCAGAGATTTCTCGCAAGCAGATTGATGATTACACCAAATTTGTAGGTATCTATGGTGCCAAAGGTTTGGCCTGGATTAAGGTCAATGCCATAGAGACTGGTATAGAAGGTCTGCAGTCGCCGATTATTAAATTCCTCGGCGATGAAGTGACCATGAATATTATGCAGCGTCTGGATGCCAAGAACGGAGATATTGTGTTCTTCGGTGCAGACAAAGCCAATGTGGTTTCTGAGGCCCTGGGTGCACTGCGCTGCAAAGTGGGTGAGGACCTCAATCTCTATACTTGCGACTGGGCACCTATGTGGGTTGTAGACTTCCCTATGTTTGAGCGCACTGACAGCGGCGCGCTGACTCCGCTGCACCATCCATTTACCGCTCCCTCCTGCTCTGCTGAGGAGCTTAAAGCTGACCCGGCCAATGCACTGTCGCGGGCCTACGATATGGTACTCAATGGCTGTGAGTTGGGTGGCGGTTCTATCCGTATTCATGACCAGGCTATGCAGGAAGTGGTTTTTGATGTGCTGGGCATAGGTGAAGAAGAGCAGCGTGAGAAGTTTGGCTTTTTGTTGGACGCACTCAAGCACGGTGCGCCACCCCATGGTGGTCTTGCCTTTGGTCTTGACCGTTTGATTATGCTGATGGTGGGTGCAGACAGTATTCGCGATGTTATCGCCTTCCCGAAAACCCAGTCGGCGGCCTGTCTGCTTACAGATGCACCGGGCACAGTAGAGGCAGCGCAACTGCGCGACTTAAGTATTAGGCTGCGAGTAAAGGAAGAAAAGCCATCCAGTTAATCTGGGGTGGCAATCAATAGTTTAGCAATGGAGGTTGTTGATGGCAGGTCATAGTAAATGGGCCAATATTAAACATCGCAAAGCGGCGCAGGATGCCAAGCGCGGTAAGATTTTCACCAAACTTATCCGCGAGCTGGTGGTGGCTGCAAAAGCTGGCGGCCCCAATCCGGATGATAATCCCAGGCTCAGAGCCGGCGTAGACAAGGCGCTGGGCGCCAATATGAAGCGCGACACAGTAGACAAGGCCATTGCCCGCGGCGCTGGCGCTGGTGACGGCGAGAATTATGACGAGATTACCTATGAAGGCTATGCCCCGGGCGGCATAGCTGTGCTGGTTGAGTGCATGACCGACAACCGCAACCGCACTGTAGGCGATGTGCGCCATGGCTTCTCCAAGCGCGGTGGCAATCTGGGCACCGACGGCTCGGTGGCCTATCTGTTTAATCGTATTGGGCAGATAAGCTATGAGCCCGGTGTGGATGAAGAAGCATTAATGGACGCTGCACTGGAAGCTGGCGCCGAAGATATTAAGTCCCATGACGATGGCTCTGTGGATGTAGAAACCAGTTTTGAAGAATTTTTAAATGTTAAAGATAGTCTGGTTGCTGCCGGTTTTGAGCCAGTGCATGCAGAGGTGACCATGGTTGCAGATATTACTGTGCCACTGGATAAGGCCGGGGCGGAAAAGCTATTGGATATGATCGATAGCCTGGAAGATTTGGATGATGTGCAGAACGTGTATACCAATGCGCAGATTCCCGATGAGGTGATGGAAGAGCTCAGCCAGTAAGGGCTGAGACCATGGCCGAAGTTTTAAAACGTTAAACCCTAAACTCAAACGAGTAATCATTAAGCGAGGAAAATGCGATGAAAGTTATAAAGAAGACAAAAGAATATGTTGTTTACCAAAAGGCCAGTGGTCGTTACGCGGTAAAGGACGCCAATAAAAACTGGGTTAATGCAGATGAGAAAGTTAAGATTCTGCTGGCTGAAGGCCTGATCAAGGCTGTAATGCCCGCTGCCCCGGTAGTTGAAGAGCCTGCTGTCGAGGAAGTAGCACCTGCGACTGAAGAAGCACCAGCAGAAGCAGCTCCAGAAGCACCTGCAGCAGAAGAAGCAGCTCCAGAAGCACCAGCAGAAGAAGCACCAGCAGAGGAAGCTGCGCCAGAAGCTCCAGCAGAAGCTCCAGCAGAAGAAGCAGCTCCAGAAGCGCCTGCGGCTGAAGAAGCACCAGCTGAAGAAGAAGCCCCGGCAGAGGAAGCTCCAGAAGCACCTGCAGCAGAAGAAGCAGCTCCAGAAGCGCCTGCGGCCGAAGAAGCTCCAGCAGAGGAAGCTGCGCCAGAAGCTCCAGCAGAAGAAGCTCCTGCAGCCGAGGAAAAGCCCAAGGCCAAAGCTAAAGCCAAGGCGGCACCAAAAGCTAAGGCAGCTCCAAAAGCCAAAGCTAAAGCCAAGGCAGCGCCAAAAGCCAAAGCTGAGCCAAAAGCAGAAGACTAAGACAGCAACCCAGTTTGCGGTTGCGCTCTGTCTGAGCGATACAAAAAGCCCTCTGAAATTATTTCAGGGGGCTTTTTTAATGGTTGACTGATTGCCGTGCGGTTGCAACACTCTGCCACCAGGCAAACACAAGTATCTCCATGACTCGAATAATAGGCATAGACCCAGGCTCGCGGCGCACCGGCTACGGTGTGATTGACGTTGTTGGCAGCAAAATTAGCTATGTCACCAGCGGTATTATCCGACTGCCCGAGGGTGCGCTGCCCGAGCGATTAAAAATTATCTTCGATGGGGTCAGTCAGATTATTGGCCAATATCAGCCCCAGGAGATGGGTATTGAAGAGGTGTTTGTGGCTACCAATGCGGGCTCTGCACTAAAACTTGGTCAGGCGCGGGGTGCCGCCATAGTGGCGGGGGTACAGGCGCAGCTGCCGGTGGGGGAATACTCAGCCCGCAGCGTTAAAAAATCTGTGGTGGGCACAGGTGCGGCCGATAAGACTCAGGTGCAGATGATGATTGTGCAGATGCTAAAGCTATCTCAGTCTCCCGCCGAAGATGCTGCGGATGCTCTGGCTGTGGCTATTTGCCATGCCCACAGCAGGCGCACCAATCAGGCTCTGGCCAGTTCTGGCGTCAAAGGCTATGCCCGCGGCAGATTAAAATAGCACAACACAGGTTAGAACAGATTAAAAGGTGATCTACAGCTATGATCGGACGACTTCAAGGTACGGTAATCGAAAAACAGGCCCCGGACTTGCTGCTGGATGTGCAGGGGGTGGGCTATGAGGTGCTGGTATCTCTAAGTACTTTTTTTGCAGTACCCAATATTGGCGAGTCGGTCACATTGCACACCCATTTTGTGGTGCGCGAGGATGCCCAGCTGCTGTTCGGTTTTTTTGAACTGGGCGAGCGCGCATTATTTCGCCATTTAATTAAGGTTAATGGCGTGGGCCCAAAGATGGCGCTGGCGATTCTCTCTGGGATGTCGGCCAGCGAATTTGCTCTCTGTGTGCACAATAATGATGTTGCCACCCTGGTAAAACTGCCCGGTGTGGGTAAAAAGACCGCCGAGCGTCTGGTGATAGAGATGCGTGACAGGGTGGGGGATATTGAGGCTGGTGCCACTGGCACTCTGGCAGCGGCCAGCAAGCAACCAGATATTGCCGAAGAGGCCGAGAGCGCGCTGATAGCTCTGGGTTATAAGCCTCAGGATGCGGCCAAGATGGTTAGCCGTGCAGTCAGCGATGATATCTCCAGTGCCGAACAGCTGATCAGGGCTGCACTTAAGAGCATGGTCTCCAAATAGCAGGGTAGCAAAGCTAGTGTAAATTCAGGGTCATCAAGGTATGCTTACAGGCAAATTTGAGATGGCGCCCCATGATAGAACCAGATCGACTTATTTCCGCAGATATTTCCGTTAGCGAAGAGCGTTTTGACCGCGCTCTGCGGCCTACAGCCTTAGCCGATTACGTGGGCCAGCCGGCAGTTAAAGAGCAGTTGGAAATCTTTATAGAGGCCGCTCGCAAGCGCGGCGAACCCCTTGATCACACATTGGTATTTGGCCCCCCAGGGCTGGGTAAAACCACATTGGCACATATTATTGCCAACGAAATGCAGGTGGATCTAAAAACTACCTCAGGGCCTGTGCTGGAAAAGGCTGGTGATCTGGCGGCACTGCTCACCAATCTGGAGGCGGGGGATGTGTTGTTTATTGACGAGATTCATCGCCTGAGCCCAGTGGTTGAGGAGATTCTCTACCCGGCGCTGGAAGACTATCAGCTGGATATTGTGATTGGTGAGGGGCCGGCGGCCCGCTCCATCAAATTGGATTTACCCCCCTTTACCCTGGTCGGCGCCACCACTAGAGCTGGGCTGTTGACCTCGCCTCTGCGCGATCGCTTTGGCATAGTCCAGCGACTGGAATTTTATTCTGAGGCTGATCTCACCAGTATTGTGCGCAGGGCAGGGCATATTCTCGAGGTGCCAGTGGACGACAATGGCGCCAGCGAAATTGCTCGCCGCTCCAGAGGCACGCCCAGGATTGCCAATCGGCTGCTGCGTCGAGTGCGAGACTATGCCGAAGTAAAAGGCGATGGCACAGTGACAAGTGCTATTGCCGATGCTGGGCTGAATATGCTCAAGGTGGATCAGAGCGGCTTTGATCATCTGGATCGCCGCCTGCTGCTTACCCTGATGGAAAAATTTGATGGTGGCCCTGTGGGTGTGGATAGTCTAGCGGCTGCCCTGAGTGAAGAGCGGGGCACCATTGAAGATGTACTGGAGCCCTTTCTGATCCAGCAGGGTTATCTGATGCGCACATCCAGAGGGCGCATGGCCACCCGCATGGCCTATGAGCACTTTGGGCTAAAGAGCCCCAAGTCAGTGCAGGATCAGTTGGATATTCTGGATGACTGATTTTTCTCTGCCGATCCGTGTTTACGTCGAGGATACCGACGCCGGTGGCATTGTATTTTATGCCAACTACCTTAAATATATGGAGCGGGCACGCACTGAGCTAATGCGCACATTGGGCTATGATAAACCAGCGCTATTTGGTGATCTACAGCTGGTGGTGCGGTCTGTTGATCTGCTCTATCACCTGCCGGCGGTGCTGGATGATGAGATCAGAGTGACCGCCAAATTTGACAAGGTCTCCCGGGTGACCTTTGTAATGAGCCAGCAGGTGTTTCGCGGTGATGAATTGCTGGTTGAGGGCAGTATCAAGGTGGCCTGTATAGATGTGGCAAGCAAGCGGCCCTGCGGTATACCCAAACCTATGTATGAAACCTTAAAAAGCCATGTTGGCTAAATTTTACTGGAGCCTATGCTGTGCATGAAGAAAACTTATCCATACTAGCGCTGATGGTCAACGCCAGTCTGCTGGTGCAGGCCGTGATGGCTATATTGTTTATAGCCTCGGTTATCTCCTGGATTATGATTATCCAGCGGGGTCTATTCTTAAGCGGTGCCGAACGCAGTTTTCGGGAGTTTGAGGATACCTTTTGGTCCGGTGTTGACCTCAATAAGCTCTACCAGGAGCTGACTGAGCGAGCCCAGCAAAGTGGGCATGTGGACGGCATAGAAAATGTTTTCCGCGCTGGCTTCCGCGAATTTAATCGTCTTGCTCAGACCGACAAGGCCGACCCAGATGCAGTTATGGAAGGCACAGACCGCGCTATGCGCGTGGCCCTTAGCCGCGAAGATGAAAAGCTCAGTACCAACCTGCCGTTTCTGGCCAGTGTGGCCTCGGTAAGCCCCTATATAGGTCTGTTTGGCACCGTCTGGGGCATTATGAACTCATTCCGAGGCCTGGCTATGGTGCAGCAGGCCACATTGGCCACAGTGGCCCCGGGCATCTCCGAGGCATTGATAGCTACAGCCATGGGGCTGTTTGCAGCCATACCTGCGGTGATTGCCTACAATCGCTATGCGGCCAAGGTGGAGGTTATCAATGCTAACTACGAGACTTTTTCTGAAGAGTTCTCGAGCATTCTGCACCGCCAGGTTCACTCCCGCTAACTCTGCCTGAGGCCTAAGTTGTGAAGCATAAAAAACCGAAACGCAAGCTAGTCGCTGAGATCAATGTAGTCCCCTATATTGATGTCACCCTAGTGCTGTTGGTGGTATTTATGATTACGGCGCCTCTGTTGATGCAGGGCGTTAAAGTTGAATTGCCTGATGCCAATTCGGCGCCCATGGATACCAAGGACCAGGAGCCCTTTATTGTTTCCATCAAGGCCGACGGCAGCTATTGGATCGATGTGCAGGGCAACAATAAAACCGAGACATTGGCAGTGATTAAAGACCGTGTATCCAAGGTGCTGCGGCAGAAGCCAGCTACGCCTATTTTAGTCTGGGGCGACAGTGCGGTTGACTATGGTGCTGTGGTTAATCTGATGAGCGAGCTGCAGCTGGCGGGTGCCCCCTCTGTAGGTCTGGTGACGGAGCCCCCCAGCAACTAATATGAGAGAGGTTACCAGCTATTCAACTGGCGCGCTGTTTAGCATTGTTCTCCATGTGGGCATGGTGGCGGCGCTGTTGGCTAACTGGGAGTCCGACAGTAAAAAGGTGATTATTCAGCCCCAGTATATTGAGGCGAAAATTGTTGAGCTGGCGCCCAAGAAAAAGCCTGTAGTCAAGCCTCCCAAACCTAAGGTAGACAGGGCGGCGAAAGAGCGCGAGCAAGATAGACGCCGGGCGGCGGAAAAGAAAAAGGCTGAGGCCAAACGGCTGGCGGCACTCAAGGAAAAACAGCGCGTCGATAGAGAGCGTGAAAAACAGGAACAGCAGCGCCGCGCCGAGGCCGAGCGCAAGCGTATCGAGAATGAGTTTGCCGAAACTCTGGCTCAGGAACAGGCGGATATCAATGCTCAGGAAGATGAGTTGGTGGCCAATAGTTTTATGCAGCTGATTCGCCAGAGGCTGTCTGATAACTGGAACCGTCCTCCCAGCGCTCGCCGCGATATGGAGACCCTGGTGGAGATCAGACTGGTACCCACTGGACGGATTGTGGGCGTGACCGTTGTAAAATCTAGTGGTGATATTGCCTTTGACCGCTCGGTGGAGCAGGCTGCCTTCAAGGCTGAGCAGTTTGAAGAAATTCAGCAGCTGGAGCCGCGGCTGTTTGAAAAGCATTTTCGTATTGTTAAAGTAGCCTTTACTCCGCAGGATTTAAGGCTATAACTCTGTGGATAGAATCTATATTTTGGCGACTTTTTGGGAGATAGCCGGTTGAAATCACTTTATAGAAGTTTGGCTCTGACAGTTTTACTGGGCTTGCCTCTGGCTGGCAGTGCCTGGGCCGAGCTGGTAATCCGTGTGACCCAGGGGAACGACAAGCCGACCATAGTGGCGGTGTCGCCAATTGCCCTTAACGGCCTGCCACTGAGTGAAGATATAGGTGCCATTGTGGAAGCCGATCTGCAGCGCAGCGGGCTGTTCCGCAGTATTCCCAGGCGCGATATGTTGGCCTTTCCCTCCCGTGCATCAGATGTCTATTACCGCGACTGGCGCATGCTGGGAGCTGAGTATCTGGTGGTGGGCTCTATGGGGGCTATGGACGATGGCCGCTATGAACTGGAGTTTAGCCTGCTCAATGTGACTGCCCAGAAAACCGAGTTCAAGCACCGGGTTAGAGGCAGTGCCAATGAAATGCGCGATTTGGCCCATCTGGTCAGTGATAAGGTGTACCGGGAGATCACTGGTATTCCCGGCGCATTTTCTACACGTATAGCCTATGTCACGGCTAACAGAGCCAGTGGCAAGTTTATTTACAGGCTAAATGTCGCTGATGCTGATGGCGCTAGAGAAAAACTGATGCTGGAATCTCCAGAGCCTATAATGTCGCCGTCCTGGGCGCCCAATGGCAAGGAGCTGGCCTATGTGTCCTTCGAAACCGGCCGGCCGGCCATATTTCGCCAGAACCTAATTACTGCCAAGCGTCAGCAGCTGACCAATTTTAGGGGCTTAAACGGCGCTCCATCCTGGTCGCCAGATGGCAAACAGCTGGCGCTGGTGTTGTCGAAAGACGGTAATCCAGAGATTTATACCCTGGATTTAGAGACCTCGAAGTTCACCCGCCTGACCCGCCATTTTGCCATTGATACCGAACCCACCTGGATGGCGGACGGTAAAAACCTACTTTTTACCTCAGATCGAGGCGGAACGCCCCAGATTTACAAATTAAATGTTGCCACAAGGGCCACAGAACGCCTAACATTTAGGGGTAATTACAACGCCCGCCCGAGTTTAGGGCCGGACGGACGTACCCTGGCTCTGGTGCACAGAGAGACCAATACCTTTCACATCGCGTCTTTTGATCTCAAAACTGGCCGCATGATTGAGCTTACGGAGACAAGATTAGATGAATCGCCTACTGTTGCACCTAACGGAGCTATGTTAATGTACGCGACAAAGCAGGGTGACCGCGGGGTTCTAGCCGCAGTTTCACTGGATGCTGGAGTGCGCTATGTGCTCCCAGCCAAGAATGGAGATGTGCGAGAACCGGCCTGGTCGCCCTTTTTGCGCTAACTGTTAATTTTTAATACTAGTAACTCACAGGAGTTAATATGAAGACCTCGTTTAACAAAACTGGCTTAGCCACAATTTTATTTTCAATGGTACTGGCCGGCTGTAGCTCTGCTCCAGTTGAGGAGACCACTGAGATTGAAGATACTTCAGTTCAGACTGGTCAGGTTGATACCTCTGGGATTGATGATACTGAGGTGACTACCTCAGCAGACACAGTCTTCTACTTTGACTTTGACAAGGCACTGCTGAAGCCAGAATCTCGCGCTGCTCTGTTGGAGCATGCGGCGGCACTCAATAGCAGCCCTCGCAGCGTGCGTCTTGAAGGCCATGCCGATGAGCGCGGTACACGTGAGTACAACATGGCTCTGGGCGAGCGTCGTGCCAATGCGGTAAAAGAGTTTTTGGTACTGCAGGGTGTATCTGGCGGCCTGATCGAAGTGATTAGCTATGGTGAAGAGCGTGCAGCTTCCTATGGCAGCAACGAAGGTGCCTGGAGCCTGAACCGTCGCGTTGAGCTGAAGTAATACATACTGCCCAGCTATGGTCTATATTGTTGTGTAGACGGCTGGACAGGCTGCTTTGCAGTGCATGGTTGTTCTAGTTCGGCCGGGGTTGATATCAACTCTGGCCGTTTCTGCGTTTAGCTTTAACTGGAAAACTGATACTACTCATGAAATTTTCTCTTGCAGTGCTGATTACACTGACCCTGGTTACGGTAACAGCTGTCGGGCAAAACCTGACGCCTATAGTTGATCTCAACAGTCCGGTAGATGCAGCGGCAAATGCCTCGGCATCTCTGTCTATGGATGCGCCCGACAGAGCAGTGGATGGCCAGGGTGATCGCTATTATCAGATGCAGGTACTGCAGGAAGAGGTGCAGATGCTGCGCGGTATGGTTGAGGAACTAAACTACGAGCTGCAGCAGCTTAAGCAGCGGCAAATGGATGACTATTTGGATATTGATCGGCGACTGAGTGCCCAGGTATCGGGCTCTGCCGTCAGTGGAGCGACCTCTGCCTCTGGGGTGCCGGCAGCGCCCGCTGCCCGAAGTTTTGGTGGGGAGCCAGTTATGCCCCCGTCCGACGGGTCCGCGGATGGGATGGTAAATCCTGCCGATAGCTCAGCTATGAAGGCTGACTATGACAAGGCCTCTGGCTTGCTGCTTAAACAGCGGGATATCAATGGCGCTGCCCTGGCGTTTAAACAGCATATTGTGGATTATCCAAGCAGCCCCTATGTACCCAATGCCTATTACTGGCTGGGCGAGATCTATCTGTTGCAGGATCAGGCAGAGCTTTCTCGTCAGTCATTTACTGCCGTGGTTGAGGGGCACCCATTGCATGCCAAGGCCATGGATGCGCGATTTAAGCTGGGCAAGATATATCACCAGCTGGGAGAGGATTCCCGCGCAAAAGAGCTGCTCGAGATAGCGGCTACCAGCACCGGTGGAGTGTCCCGAAAGGCTCGCGCCTACCTAGATAATAATTTTTAATCGCCAACCAAATTGCTGGTTAGCTAAAGCCCGAATACTTTATGTCAGAATTGCGTATTACCGAAATCTTTCACTCCTTGCAGGGTGAGACCAGTACCACAGGCCTGCCCACGACCTTTGTGCGCCTGACTGGCTGCCCGCTGCGCTGCGGTTACTGTGACACTGCCTATGCCTTTGAGGGTGGCCAGAAAATGGCACTCAGTGAAATTATGGCCACTGTAGATGACTATGGGGCTCGCTATGTCACTGTGACAGGAGGAGAGCCTCTGGCTCAGCCCCAGTGCATTGAATTGCTCAAGGAGCTGTGCGATGCCGGCTACAGGGTATCTCTTGAAACCAGCGGGGCCATGCCTATAGCTGATGTGGATAAGAGGGTATTTAAAATTGTCGATTTAAAAACGCCGGGCTCGGGCGAGGTCAACCGCAATCTGTACGACAATATTCCGCTGCTGGCACCCCATGACGAAGTTAAATTTGTGATCTGCGATCGACAGGATTACAACTGGAGCTGTCTGAAAATGGACGAGCTAGGACTGGCAGATCGCGCTGCGGAGATACTTTTCTCACCCAGCCAGGGTCAGTTGGCGCCCAAACAGTTGGCAGAATGGATACTGCAGGATAAGCGCAATGTTAGAATGCAGCTTCAAACCCATAAATATATCTGGGGCGATCAGCCCGGCCATTAGATCGAAAATCTACTAGGCCAAAAGTCACAGGTTAGAAACATGCCAAAAAAAGCCGTTATTCTAGTCTCCGGTGGGCTGGACTCAACCACTGTACTCTCTATGGCTCTGAATCAGGGTTATGAGTGTTATACCCTGAGCTTTGACTATGGCCAGCGCCATCGCTCAGAGCTGGAGGCCGCCCAGCGAGTCTCCGAATCTGTGGCCGTTGCCGAGCACAAAGTGGTGGTGTTGGATCTGGGTACCATAGGCGGCTCTGCACTGACAGACACAGCTATAGATGTGCCTGAGTATGAGACAACTGGTATTCCTGTGACCTATGTGCCGGCGCGCAATACGGTGTTTCTGTCTATTGCACTGGGCTGGGCCGAGGTGCTGGGCGCCAATGATATTTTCCTCGGTGTGAATGCAGTGGATTACTCTGGCTACCCGGACTGTCGTCCGGAATATATCAGTGCATTTGAGGCCATGGCCAATCTGGCGACCAAAGCCGGTGTAGAGGGCCAGCGCCTGAATATTCACGCACCCTTAATTGCGCTGACCAAGGCTGAAATTGTGCAGGCCGGCGTGGCTCTGGGTGTGGATTACAGTCAGACAGTTTCCTGCTACCAGGCCAGTCTGGATGGCTTAGCCTGCGGTAAATGCGATAGCTGCAGACTGCGGGCACAGGGCTTTTTGGAGGCGGGATTAAAAGACCCCACCAGATACAAAAAAAGTGCTTGAATTTTGTCTTCTGGCCAGTATAGTACGCACCTTCCTCTGAGGGCCGTTAGCTCAGTTGGTAGAGCAGTTGGCTTTTAACCAATTGGTCCCGCGTTCGAGTCGCGGACGGCCCACCATTTTCCCCAAATGTTTTCTGATAGTGCTTACTTATCTTTCTTAAAAAGCTGAGGACTGTCTATCCTGTCTCAGCGGTACTCCATTAAATTATTTTTGCTTCTCAGGTAGGGAAAATCGCCTCTGCAGAGTCATATATCCCAGGCAATGCAGGATTATTCTTTAAACCAAGGACTGCGTGCCGGATTGGAAATGATTTCTGATCAGGGAACTGGCTGCGGGAGTGCGGTCAGAGAGGGATTTTTCAGTGACAGGGCGTCGTAACCAGTAAGATTTACGCTGAGAACAATAATTGTGCAAATAAGCGCCGAAAGTAATGCGCCTGAGGTCAATGAGCTTTATCAGGATGCTGCAGAGCAATTGCGACAGTTTCTACTGTGCAAAACTGGCAATGCCGAGCAGGCTGATGAGATTGCCCAGGACACCTATACCAAACTCTTCAGACTCAATCATTATCGAGATATTCACCACCAGCGCTGCTATCTGTTTAATATGGCCGTGCGGCTTGCGGTGAGCGCGCTGGGCAGGCGCCAGTCTGCTGGTGGCCGGCGACCCCTGGGCAATGTTTCAGAGACTCAGCTGGACTCAGACGCTGGTGAGGCAGTGGCCTATAGAACCCTGGTCAATGAATTGCAGACTGAAGCCATAAAGAATGGGTTGATCGAGCTGTCGGATAGAACTCGCTATATCTTCTTGCTGCACCGTTACCGGGGGCTGAGCCGCAGCCGTATTGCAGAACATCTAGGTCTGCCAGCCACTGTTGTTGACAGCCATATAGATGAGGCTATGGGCAGTATTAAGCATGCGGTGTCAGAATTTAGCGCTCTGGGTGTTAGCTGGAGGCAGGGTCATTAAACTAGTTCGCTGGCTCAGGGTTAAATGGCCTCGCCGTCAATCCCAAAAGCGGGAGTTTCTTGAGCGGCGAAGCTCTGGTTTTAGTTCTGGTTTTAGTTCTGGTTTTAGTTCTGCCTCAGCTCCAGCCTCTGGCAGTGATCACCATGATTTAAATCAGGAGTGGGAGATTATGGATAGTCTCGAGCCCTGGGCAGAGGCTGAAATTGACCGCCTGCAAGCTAGGTTTAAACTGCCAGATATCGACAAAACCTAGCTGCTGGGGTTTTATCTAGCTCTCATATTCAGAGTTGACCACTACCACATCTACATCCAGTGCGGAGATAACTCGTTCCGCCGTATTGCCGCGTCTGGTTTTTGCCTGGCCTGTCTGGCCCAATGTACCGATAATAACCACGTCAGCACTGATATCTTTAGCCACTTTGGCGATGGCCTCATCGGTGTATCCTTTGACCACATGGATTTTATCTGGGTCCAGATCCGTCTCGCGTAGCAGGCGCCCGCGATCCGGATACAGCATTGAATCTATATAGGCGTTGGCTACATGGAAGTCGGCACTGTAGCTCTCAGCCAGAGCTCTGCCACGGCTGATAATATTTTCATTGAGAATCTCCTGGTGCTTTCTGGAAGCCTGGAAATTTACCGCTGCCAGCACAACTTTGCGCTGTTCTGCAGCACCGTCACGAACCACCAGAACAGGGCAGTTGGCACGCTTGAGTAGCTCCCATTTTGACTCGGCAAAACTAAATCTGCGGCTGGCCACAGGTTCGCCAGCGCGAATAAGTATGCGTGTAGCACCAAATTGCTCGGCAGATTTCATAATGGATTTTTGCCAGTTGTGGGACCATGACACTTCGATCTTGTAGTCTAGACCTGCAGCTCTGAGAGGGCCGTGAATCTGCTCTTCAAACCAGTCAGTATTGCGATATATCTTGTCATTGCTGGCGTCTGTATCCACAGTATCCGGATCTATGGCCACAAACACGCAAATCAATGGTCTGGGGTTGAGTAATTTAGCGGTGATAATTGCACGCTGCAGGGCCACATGCTCATTTAATGTTGGGTTGACGACCACAAATATTCTTTCCTGATTAGACATCTAGTTCTCCTTTAATTGGCTGGGATTGGTCAACTGGATAGCGGGTCTTATGGGTAACAACAGCTACCTGGGTGAGAAGGGCATATCCATATTGCATGTTTTTATATTAAAACATGCGGTGAGAGCATAGCCAAGGTGGATTGTGGGCTGTAGAGTGAATATCCCATGGTATTTAGCTATGGCAGCCATACCAAAATAGTTATTTCAGTGCCTAGTAATGGGTGGAATCCATGGTGGCAACTGGTCGAAATTGGAATGGCACAGGTTTGTAGGGTCCCCGCAGCGAGCGAGCGAGTCGAAAATTTAACTCTGTTCTGGCATTGGATTGGCTCAGCCAGATAGGCTCAGCATCGAAGCTGTAGATCAGCCGAATGTCCTGACGTTGAGACAGGGGTCTGACCGCTTTGTCCAGATAATCTAGTACCAGAGGTTCGGCGTCGACAGCGCTGTAATAAGCCAGCACCATATGAGAGGCTCTGCTGGATTCTATCTCAGTGTAGGTAAGTCGCAGTTTGCTGTTATCAATGCCCATTTCCCGAAGAGTAAAATATTTGGCGATAGAAAACTCCTCAGAGTCCCCGGCACCCTGTATTAAAAATGCCACAGGTGACAACCTGAGGTCGAAGCCATCCTGATAATAGGGGCTGTGGATAAATTGAGCCTGATTAATAAAGTTATTGGCCAGCTTCAGCTGCTCAATTTCGGGTTTACCTATGGCGTGATTGATGGTCTGTTGCCATTGTCGCAATCTTGTTTGAGCCTGCTCGCCATATTGCTGGTAGACCTGCTGTAGCAGAGGTTCGGAGAGAGTTAAAGGATTTGCCGGAGCTAGGGGAGCCACTAGTAATAGGCTGATAACTGCAGCTGCGAATGAAGTGGGTTTGTGGTGCCTACCTATTATTATCTGTGTTGATTTAAGCATTGGGTTCAGCCTGCTAGTAATTTTAATTATTGTCTTCAACCTGTTGATTTAAATACAAAATAATTAAACTAATGCAGTTGGTATAGGGCTTTAGGCTCAGTCTGTCGGCTGTGTCACAGTTAATTAGTCTCAATGGCTAATAAGTTGTTCTCGCGGGGCCGCAATTGGAACCGTATAATGGCGCCCTGAATTATTTAGGATTACTCAATGACCGTTCGTACCCGTATAGCCCCATCGCCCACTGGCGATCCCCATGTTGGCACTGCCTATGTGGCCCTGTTCAATATGGCCTTTGCTAAGAGTCAGGGTGGTCAGTTTTTACTGCGCATAGAGGATACTGATCAGGCTAGATCCACGCCGGAATCAGAGCAGGCGATTCTGGATGCGCTGCATTGGCTGGGCTTAGATTGGGATGAAGGCCCGGACAATGGCGGCGACAAAGGTCCATACCGCCAGAGCGAGCGATCAGAGATTTACCGCAAGCACGCCGACAAACTTTTAGATAGCGACCATGCATTTCGTTGTTTCTGTACTGCCGAGCGACTGGATAAATTGCGCGTCACCCAGATGGAAAACAAACAGCAGCTGGGATACGACGGCCACTGCATGCACCTGGATAAATCAGAGGTCGCTGAGCGCGCAGCCAAGGGCGAGTCCCATGTGGTGCGCATGCGAGTGCCCAGAGAAGGCCAGTGCAGCTTTAACGATATGCTGCGCGGAGAGATCAGTATCGACTGGGCCCAGATTGACCTGCAGATACTACTTAAAGCAGACGGCATGCCCACCTACCATCTGGCCAATGTGGTGGATGACCACCTGATGGAAATTAGCCATGTGATTCGTGGTGAAGAGTGGATTAATTCAGCCCCCAAGCATATTTTGCTGTACCAGTATTTTGGTTGGGAGGCGCCAGTATTCTGCCACCTGCCACTGTTGCGCAATGTGGACAAGAGCAAGTTGTCCAAGCGCAAAAATCCCACCAGTATTCTGTACTACCAGCGTATGGGCTATCTGCCCGAGGCGCTGCTCAACTATCTGGGCCGTATGGGCTGGTCTATGCCTGATGAGCGGGAGAAGTTTAATTTCAGTGAAATGCTGGAGGCCTTTGATATTCAGCGTGTGTCCTTGGGCGGCCCAGTATTTGATGTGGAAAAACTCAGTTGGCTCAATGGCATGTGGATTCGTGACGAGCTGAGCGATGAGCAGCTGGCCGACCGACTGCAGGAATGGGCCCTAAACCGCGATACATTGATGGCCTTTCTGCCATTTGCCCGCCAGCGCATGGAGACCTTTTCCGATCTGGCTCCTCTGGGTAACTATCTGGTGTCCGGTATGTTGCCCATTACTGCCGAGGACCTAAAGTCCGCGGGCATGGAAGAAGATCAGCTTCTTGAGGTGCTGCAATATGCTCTGTGGCGACTGGAATCCGTGCAGCAGTGGAACAGAGATAATGTTTTTGCTGCGCTCAAAGCAGTTGCCGATGGCATGGAGATCAAACTCAAGCCATTCCTAGCCCCATTATTTATCGCCATAGTCGGCAGCAGTGCTTCAATTTCGGTGATGGACTCAATGAATTTGCTCGGTGCAGATATGTCCAGAGCGCGCTTGCGCCATGCCATAGAGCTGCTTGGCGGCGTGGGTAAAAAGAAGCTCAAGAAAATGGAAAAAGCCTACCAGCAACTGGACTGAAAGCCTCGATTCTGGGGATATTAGTCTTGACTTGATAGGAGCCGCTCCCTATCATGCGCGTTCCTTTTTTGGGGCCTTAGCTCAGCTGGGAGAGCGCAACACTGGCAGTGTTGAGGTCAGCGGTTCGATCCCGCTAGGCTCCACCAAATAAAAAACCCTCGCACGCAAGTGCGGGGGTTTTTTATTTGCCGGAGATTAGTGTGATTGAGTTTAAGCCCCGGTTCACAAGGAGCAAAGCGACGCAGAACGCCCTTCAGGGCGGCCCCGAAGGGGTGAGTCGCACCGCGACGAATCATCCCGCGACGATGCACTGCCTCTGCTCAAGCAGAGCAAGCTTACGCGTGGGGGTTTTTTATTTGCCGGAGATTTATATCAATCTCTACATCCAGTGCAGCAATATCTCCCCGGTTTCAGCAGCTTCCCGGGCCAGCTCTTGAGCCTTATCCCCAAATAGTTCTTCCACCCGCTCCCGGCGAATTTTCATTGTCGGGGTAAGCACTCTATTTTCGATAGACCAGGGCTCGGAGGATATGATTACGGCGCCAATTCTCGCGTGCTTGTCTACTTCGGTATTAACTGCTTTAACTCTTTCAAGCAGGGCGGCTTCTATCACTTCTCTTGGCTGCTCAAGCGCTATAGCACTGAGTACAGAGGTCATTACGGTTTTTGAGTAGCCTCTGCCCAGCAAGCATATCTGCTCGGTGTAGGGGTTTTCAGTAAAGATATTTTCGATGGGTGTTGGGGCGACAAACTTACCCTGAATGGTCTTAAAATAATCTTTGACTCGCCCGGTGATGTAGTAAAAGCCATCTTCATCGATGCGTACTTTGTCCCCTGTGTGCACCCATCCATCGACGAAGGTCTCAGCGGTTTTCTCCGGCATATTGTAATAGCCCGGTGAGCAGCCTGCGGCTTTGACCAGCAGTTCGTCCTCATCGGATACCCGAACTTCAACATCCTCAGTTGGCTTGCCTATTGAGCCAATACGCCGCTCCTCTTTGCGAGACACAATGGGCCCCATACATTCTGTTTGCCCAAAACCTTCCATCAGACAGATACCAAAACGGTCATACCAGTGAATCAGTGCTGGCGGTGTTGGTGCCGCGGCGGTAAGCAGATACTGCGCCTGATCCAGTCCAAGTTTGTCGCGAATCATTTTACCCACGCCTTCGGCGTCGGCTTCAAGAGCGGCGTCCACCGCATCCTGTGAGCCAAACTGGGCAATAATACCCTGTTGCAGTTGCTCCCAGACTCGCGGTGGACCAAACATAAAGGCTGGGCGGCAGAGGGGCAGGTCGCGCAGCAATGTGGTTAGGTTTTCATTAAAGTGGACTTCACCGCAATTGACCAGAGAGCTGCCTTCGATCAGCTGTCTCTCAGCAATATGTGCCAGGGGCAGGTAGGAAAAGAATTTTGCGCCCACTGCCATTGAAAAGGTGCTGCTAAATCGCGCAATTGGAATCAGGTTTGAACTATGGGTTTGCATAACCCCTTTGGGCACACCAGTGGTTCCCGAGGTGAATACCAGTGACACCAGATCATCAGCCTGGCACTGATAGGCGGGCATGCTGCCTCTAAAGGGGGCTACTAGATCTTCCCAGCGTAGATGTTCCTGGGCCAGATCTACCCCGGGCAGGGCGATAAGCAGAATACCCTCAGGCAATACCTGCCGCACCTGATCCCAGTTTTCTGTCTCACCAACAAACAGCACCTTCATATCGGTAAAGCTCATCACATAGTCGGTGGTTTCGCCTGGAGCAGTAGTAAACATGGGTACTACCACATGGCCAGCGGCGCAGGCGCTCAGATCGGCAAAGTACCAGTGAGCGCGATTGCGTGACAGCAGGCCAACAGATTGCCCGGTGGTTGCAAAGCGAGACTCGAACCAGCAGGCCATGGCATTGATTTCGCGGTGGGCCTGGCTCCAGGTCCAGTCGGTCGTTGAGTCACCACTGCGCTCGCGCAGCCATACCTGATCTGGGTGTTGGCTGTTCCATTGATTGAGGTAATCTGTGTAGGTGGTAAGCATGATAGATATCCAGTTTTATTATTTTTATGAGATTCGCTCCAGTGTATAAATTCAGGGCAACTAACACAATGCCGGCCTTTATATCTCCCAGTTCTCTGCACAGCTGACTGTTGCTGCTGTGGGTTAGGTCAATTTGAACAGACTTGCCATACAACCGCTGCTGTTATAACTTAACCAAAATAATAAAGATTTGGCCCTCCATGTCAGACAGTACAATAGCAACTCGACTACTCAGTGATCAGGCGGTTTTTGAGCGCGTGTTCAATCATATTGATAACAGCACCACAGATTTGGGCGAAAGGGTCTGGCGCGAACCGGCGGATAATTATTATTCCCAAGAGCGCTTCGATGCTGAAATAGCCATGCTTAAGCGCCTGCCCGTGGCCTATTGCCCCTCAGCTGCTCTGCCAGACAAAGGCAGCTATATAGCGCGCTCGTCGGCGGGGACGCCTCTGGTGGTGGTGCGAGGCCTGGATGGGGTGGTACGCGCCTTTATCAATGCCTGTCGCCACCGCGGTATGCAGGTGGCCAGCGGCAGGGGCTGTTCCCGGGCCTTTGTGTGCCCCTATCATGCCTGGACCTACAATCTCGAGGGCAATCTAAAACATATTCCCGGGCAGGAGGGGTTTCCCGGTGTAGACCCTGAGCAGCACGGCCTAGTTGAGGTTAGCGCTCGAGAAAAGGGCGGTATTGTCTATGTGATGCAGAAGGGCGAGATTACCGAGGATATGCTGGAGGATTGCCTGGACTACTTTAGCCCTGAGCAACAAATGTTCGAGACTGAGGAAATGGTCGATGAGGCCAATTGGAAGATACTCAATGAGACGTTGATGGAGGGCTATCATATTAAGTCTCTGCACAGTGAAACTTTCTATCCCTATGGTCTGGATAATATTAACCTGGTGGAAATCTACGGCGCTAATTCCAGAGTCACCTACCCCTTTCGGCGGATCGAAAAGATGCGCGACGTAGCGCCAGACCAGCGGCGTATTGATGGTTTGGTCACCTCGGTTTATTTGGTATTTCCCACTGCCAGTGTCTCGGTGCTTTCCAAGCACACTAATCTGGCAATACTTGAACCCTTGAGCCCCACCAGCTCAAGGTGGGTGCTGTATCGTATGGTCAACCGAGCTGTTGATGGCAAGGATATCCCTCTGGAAGAGGCGCAGCGAGATGCGCTATTTGTAGGTGATTCGGGGCAGATTGAAGACCGCGAGGCGGCGCGGGCTATTCAGCAGTCAGTGAGTAGCAACGGGAATACCCATTTCACCTTTGGTCACTTTGAAAGTGCGATTGTGAATTTCCATCAGCATCTGGCCAAATATTTAGATAACCAATAATCTCTATTACCAGATAAAAAAGCCAAGTCACTATCTGTTCTGTAGACTCCATCGCAAAGCTATTTCGCTGAATGAATAAGTTAAAACATAACAAACTCATTTTTATTCTAAAACGTACATCAACTTAATTATTGCTTACTGAGAATTAATTTTTATGTCTTTGCCACCTATTTTATCCGAACGACTCAGGTTGCCAGTTGTTGCAGCTCCACTGTTTATTATTTCAAACCCCGATCTGGTGATTGCCCAATGTAAGGCTGGTATTGTAGGTTCATTCCCTGCGCTGAATGCGCGTCCCGCGGAAGAGTTGGATCGCTGGTTGGAAAAGATTACCACTGAGCTGGCGCAATATGATGCGGAAAATCCTGATGCACCCTCTGCGCCATTTGCAGTGAATCAGATTGTGCATTCCTCCAATGATCGCCTCCAGCACGATGTTGAGATGTGCGTAAAGTGGAAGGTGCCCATAGTGATCACGTCCCTCGGTGCCAAAGAGTTCGTCAATGAAGCCATACATTCCTATGGTGGAATAGTGCTGCACGACATTATTAACAATAAATTTGCCAAGAAAGCAGTGGCCAAAGGTGCCGATGGGCTTATCGCCGTTGCCGCCGGTGCTGGGGGTCATGCTGGGGCGCTTTCACCTTTCGCCCTGGTGCAAGAGATTCGTGAGTGGTTCGATGGGCCGCTGTTACTGTCCGGGTCTATCGCAAATGGTGATGCAGTATTGGCGTCCCAGGCTATGGGTGCAGATCTTGCTTATATAGGGTCGGCCTTTATCGCGACCGACGAGGCCAATGCTGTGCAGGCTTACAAACAGTCGGTGGTGGATAATAATGCGGACGATATCGTATTGAGCAACCTGTTTACCGGTGTATCTGGAAATTATTTAAAGCCCTCTATCGAGGCGGCCGGCTTAGATCCGTCCAACCTGCCTACCAGTGATGCATCAAAAATGAGTTTTGGCTCGGGGGGTGAGTCCGACTCAAAGGCCTGGAAAGATATTTGGGGCTGCGGCCAGGGCATTGGTGCAGTGAAATCAGTGCAAACCACAGAGGCACTGGTGGGTCGACTGTCCGCGGAGTATCGGGCAGCAAAAATCAGATTGGGGTAAAGTAAAGCGTCTACTTGTTGACATTAAACTTACTGGCACTTTCAGATGAATAATCCTCAGTAATCGGTGTTATGTAATTTCGGCTGGTTTGTATTGGTGGTTTCTATCAGGCATTATGCATCTATGAATAAATAAATAGATGATTAAGGAAAATTGATGTCACGAATAATAGCCGTGCTTTTCTCCCTTTTACTTTTATCCGGATGCGGTATCAACAATCTTCCCGCCTACGACGAGCAAGTTTTTTCTGCCTGGTCGCAGGTGGAAAATCAATACCAGCGAAGGGCTGATCTAATTCCTAATTTGGTGTCAACGGTCAAGGGATTTGCTGCTCAGGAAAAAGCGGTTCTCACAGAGGTAACAGAACTGCGGGCGAGCGTTGGTCGACTCAATGTTGACGCAGATCTTATCAATAACCCAGAAATGCTGCAGCGCTTTGAACAGGGGCAAGCGAAATTGGGGTCGGCCTTATCTCGCTTGATGCTGGTCAGTGAGCGCTATCCTGAACTTAAATCAAACCAAAATTTTCTCGCGCTGCAGAGTCAGCTTGAAGGCACCGAAAATAGAATTAGCGTGGCTCGCAGAGACTATATATTGGCGATGCAAAAATACAATACTGAGTTGCGAACCTATCCAGGAAAACTCTGGCACGGATGGCTATATCCAGATTTAAAGCCCAGAGAAAACTACTATAAAGCCATAGCTGAGGAGGCAAAACAACCTCCAAAGATTGAGTTTTAGCTGTGTCTAAACTCCATTCTCCCGCGTTGTATATTATGGCGCTGGCATTGTTAATGGTTACCGTTGAGGTTGGTGCTGATCAAACACCTTTCCCCAAGTTGACCGGAAGAGTTGTCGATCAAGCAGGAATTCTTAGCGAGTCAGTCGAGGGGCAGCTTTCGGCAGCCTTCAAGCGATACGAAACCCAAACAAGCAATCAGGTGGTAGTGGCCACTATTAATGATCTGGGTTCGAAAACAATTGCACAGTACGGCTATATGCTCGGCCGTCATTGGGGCATAGGCCAGGAAGGTAAAAACAATGGCCTGATATTGCTGATTTCTAAACATGATCGCGAGCTTCGTATTGAGGTAGGCTATGGCTTGGAAGGCCTGATGACCGATGCGCTTGCTACCTCGATAGTTCATCACACTATTGTTCCTTTCTTCAAGCGTGGAGATTTTGAGGGTGGTGTGATCGCTGGCTCTAACCAAATTCTTGAGGTGCTGTCGGGTAAAAAAGTCCAGCTGCCGAGAGTTAGTAGTCGAAAACCTGAGCAAAACCCACTTTTGATAGGTTTCTTAATTTTTATTTTTTTGTTGGGCTTCTGGGGGCTGCCAACATTCATGCGAATTCGCTATGGCTATGTTGGGCCACATTACTCCGGTGGCTCTCTTGGGGGGGTTGATGGTTTTTCTGGTGGGTTTTCGGGCGGTGGCGGTGGCTTTGGCGGCGGCGGTGGTGGAGGCAGTTGGTAATGGGTTTATTTACAGAACATGAGCTAAAGTCCATTGAGCTGGCTGTAGAGAAAGCTGAATCAAGTACTGATGCTGAAATAGTGACGGTCTTTGCCAGACAGGCAGATAGCTATTACTACATACCAACATTGGTTGCGTCGATGCTAGCGCTGATATCGCCTTGGGCGCTTCTAATGACACCGCTGTGGCTAGAGTTATTTGACCTGTTATTTTTACAGTTCTTAGTATTTGTTGTGTTGGCTATAGTGTTGCGATTTAGGCCAGTTTTATCGCGCTTAGTGCCTAAATTCACTCGCGATAAACGCAGTAGCCTGCTGGCGAGATACCAGTTTTTAGAGCAAAATTTACACACCACGGAAAACAATCTTGGCGTATTAATTTTTATCTGTGAGCTAGAGCGTCAGGTTGAAATTCTGGTCGATCACGGTATTGCTGGTAGAATCGATAATTCAGTTTGGCAAAAAGATATAGACAAGCTGACCGCGAGTATCGCAGTTGGAGAAACATTCGAGGGCATTATGGCCTGCTTGGTAGATGTTGGAGACCAGCTTGCAGTTGAGTTTCCTGCTACAAAAGAAAAAAGTGAAGTCTGCAATAAGCTGGTACTGATTTAACCCCTGGGGTCAGCAAAGCAGGATACTTGTATATCCTGTTTATTGATCAGTTCAAAGAACGCGTGGTATTTTTTTTGGATGCAGTAGTTGTGAGCCAGAGCCTCTGCAGCGGCGCGCACATCTTCTCTGTCTTCCCCCATCACCTCGTTAGCCAATCTAAGTACCACTGTTAAGGCCGCTTCTTCATCTGGCCAGTTTTCCACTAGACCCTCTAGAGCGCAGGGTTGGTTGTAGCGCTGCATCAGCCTGTATTCGTCGCCAGGTCCAGCTTCCTCAAGTTCTATAATTTCCTTAACCAAAGGTATAGCTGCCGCATAGTCTTCGGTAAAAATCAGAAACTTGTAATAGTAGTCTCTGGTTTTTACCGTTGTTG
>Ga0206129_10000099_pt1 | contig 141972 bp, 130 predicted proteins | sample Helgoland_Spring_8_FD_148616 | JGI IMG/M metagenome (GOLD analysis project Ga0206129, IMG submission 148616) | Pelagic subsurface seawater microbial communities from Kabeltonne, Helgoland, North Sea - Helgoland_Spring_Bloom_20160502_2 | ecosystem: Environmental > Aquatic > Marine > Epipelagic...
TTGCCTTGTCCTTCTCTCCCCCCTTTTTTTTCCCTTTTTTTTTTTTTTTTGTTTTTTTTTTGCTTGCGTCGTATGGCTTTCAAAATGCGTATATGCACGGATGCCGCTGTGTGGTACGGGCACGATGTCGTCGACACTTCTTCGAACTATCCAAAACGATGTCGCAGAGTTGGTGGAAGTAATGCACAAGGCGTGTCAGGAGAGTGTGTACCGAAAGTCGTTTGAAGATCATACGATTTGGTCTGAGCTGGTTGAGTACAACGATTCCGCGTCGGAGGTGTACATTTCGTCCCCCACAGTGAACGACCGTCGGCTGCAGCCGTTTGTAGCACCGTGCATGTTGTTGCGGGTTTTGTACAATAGTGGACAAGAGGCGTCGTCCGCCGGGTGCGAGTTTCCGTTCCAATTTGACACGATCGCAACCAACGGTTTGCAGTCGGCGGCGAATCACGTGTGTGCACGCCTTTCTGAAGTGCTTGTGTCGACTGGTGTGTGTACACTTGGGCAGGTCGGGTCGCTTGTACGCAGTGGCACGGCGATGTACAATTATGTGCGGCTATACCAACTATGTGAAGAGCTGCGGGACTTGCGCCACAGCGGGATGTATCGATGGCACGCTGCTGAGGAGCTGTATACGTGCTGTGCGAATGTACCTGGCTACAGTGATCATCTGCGAGGCCTGTCGCACGCCATTGCCAGGAATATGCTTCTCTCGAATGCACTGAAATGCAAACTGAATTCGGCGCAAATGCTGGCTGTGCGTGCTTGTGTGCCAGACGTTGCGGTTGAGGTCGACTCTGTATTTGGCATGGGTGCGACGTCCAGTGATCCGTCTGATCTTCTCGAAGCGCTGGACACGCAACTTAAACAGCTGCTTGACAACGCGCCAGCAGCGGTGTCCAAAGAAGCGCCTGTGCAAGAGGCGCTTGATGTGGCGTGCCGACTACTAGGGTGCCCGACGATTCGTGCCACCGCGCGGTGAAACAGTCGGTCGCGACGGTCTGTGATGCTTTCTTCTGTGATCTACATTGCGCTTTCTGCGACCGGCGGTACAGTGTATACGGATAATAATCAGAGTGAAGTCAATAACTTTGAAGTCTGGACGCGGATTCCGTGGATCTATGGATACAGATGTGTTAATGGCACGGGAGGTGGCCAAGGCACCTTCCCCAATGCAGATGACTGCGCGAAAAATTGCATGGGAGATAAATCCTCCAGAATCCTGAGCGGCCTGTGCTGCTCGTTCGCAAATAATGGTAATTGCGAGTGGAGTTATAATGGCACGACCGAGCGCGCGGCAGATGTTACTATCAAGGTGCTGATGAACAAACTTGGTGCGGCTGGTGTGAGTGCATTGGGATACAGCGGTCGACTGCTGACCGACGTCGAAACAGCATCTGGTATGGAGATAGAGCCTCGGTCGCAGGGGCTCGGCTACTGCACAAATCCGGGGGACAATGAGTTTACGTTTTTTAACGAGAATGTTACGAGTGGCGAGGAGTGCATGGAATGGTGCTACAAGAAGATGAATGCAACAAGCCTGAAACAGGTCAAGTACACGAGCGGGCCCGGGGATCCGGGGAATGCCTCGGATGGGTCGATCTGTTGCCAGTACACCCCCGATCCATGCGCGGATTGGCCGCGGCAGAACAATACCCCAACTCACACCACGGCAAGGTACAACAAAATGTGGGCGTTGGGCTCTTCTATGGCGAACGTTGGCAACAAGTGTTTAGCGATGTGGTCTGCGGAGGGAGCCACCCGGTACGCCAATGTGGCGAATCCCAATGCTCTGTCGTGTACACCGGATCTGGACTACAAAATCCAAACCGACGTTTCTGTCTGTATGGCGGCCAAAATCAACAGCGCCTCGCCGTGCATACCGTATAATGCGTCGAACATAAGCTGTGTTTCCGACTGGGTCAGTGGTTACATCGGGAATATCGATTTTAGGCTTACATACGTCGGCGCGGCAGATTGGCGCATGAGGGAATATACGTCGTGGGCCGTGAACGAAACGTACAAGAACACGAGAAAGGTTACTACGTCGAGGGAACCCACCTGGACGAGTACTACCACAACAACTACCAGCACGCCGACAACGACAACAATCCGATCGAAGAAACGGCCAACATCCAAGACGGCGTCGGATGGGGACTCTGGCCCGTGGTCTCGACACGATGGGTATATGATCATTCTGTGTGCGCTGCTATTTGGCTCGATCAGTTTGTTGTGCATGGTGCTTGCGTATAAACACACCGAGAGGGGCCGCGCCTACCATGCATTGGCGTCGGGTCACAGTAGACGTGCATGAAATTTTTATTTGAGATTAAATGCGAAGCCGTCGACGAGAACAAGTGTTTAGGAATGTAGCTCGCTGGTCGTGTGTGTGTCGACGGTTTGGCATTTAATCTCGAACGCAGCTGGCGCTGGCAGTTGCATTTGTTTGCGTACGCGAGGGCCACATGGGTCAAGGGTGCGTCCCTTGAACGTGGGCATCTTTTTGGGCCGACTCTCGAACCGTGCGGGCAGCTTTGTCGAAAAGGCAAGAGAGGGCATCGCTCGTCCGTCTAAGCCCATTGCGCGTGTTGGAAAGGAGCAATTGTCCTCGGCCACAACGGCCGTGTGCACGCGAGAGGGTTGCGCCTCAGTCCGAGAGACAGTTTCTGGCGTACGCAACGGTTTTGTGCAGCACGGCGATTGTTATAAGCTCCAGTGTATACCGGGGCAGCAGCGTGGCCGTCGCACAAAGCGCGGCAGCATAAACAGTCGCGATCAGCAGTCGTGAAGCCGTCGGCATGGCCAGTCACTCGGTGAGATGGGTCGGGGTTTAGACCGGTGTGCCACGTTTTGAAGATGAACAAAATAACAGCAGAAGCAGTATCCAGAGGATCAGCCAGAGCATGGGATATTGTGTGGGATTTTAATTACAAATGTCTGTAACAAAAGTGTATGACTGCACAGCCTGTCTTTACTAGAGGCCGCGGGAACCCAAGTCCGAAACAAATACTAAATCGTCAGATTCAGCATGGGACGTGCACGCGTGGCGCTCGGCATGTGCTTTGCACCCGTGGCGCTCGGCATGTGCTTTGCACCCATAGTGAGCGCGTGCGTCTGGGATGCAGTGTTTCCGGCATTCGACTCTTCGAAGGTCGCCTGGCTCAGAATCGCGTCGACGGGTAACTGTAATCCCCATTCACTCAAATCGTAGAGGACCTTTTCGTCTAATGTTCGCGGTTGTGACTCTCCATTCATGACGCCTTCTAATCTGGTCTTGTCGCTGTCGAACAACATGAATGTCTCCTCTGTGGATGTGTTACCCGCTGCCTCTGCAGACCGGCCTGGCGGAATCTGCCCTGAGGCATGTTGGCTTTCTTTGTTCATGGTTGCTCTGAGTCGAATATCCACCTTGTAAATATTGGGCCGCTTTATACTACAGAGGCGCGGTTTAACATACGGAGAGGGCAAATTAATATGTAGGGAAAAAGTCTTCCTGGTCTAGGGTATCGCACATGCGTTGTAAATCGATGCTGGTGGGGTGGTCGCGCCCCAGCATGCGGTTGGCGCGATCACTTGCATCGTTTGCCACTTGTTCGGCTTCGTCGTGCCAGCCGAGCATGTCGAGATTTTCCGCGAGTGGGCAACTAAAGTAAAGTTCGCTCGCCTCATCGTCGGTGTCTTTGGTCGCTTCTATAACCCAATACAGCAAACGCACGGCGCGCGTATACTTGCCATTGCCTTGCATCGCTTGTGCCAGGGAGCCGGCCGTCGTTATCGTGTCACGGTGACGACGGCCGCATAGGACTTGCTTGCGCTCAAGGCATATACAGAGCAGTTTCTCTGCCCGTTTGTATTGTTTCGTCCTGTTGAACAGGTTGCCCAGGTTCGAGGCGACGTTGAGCGTGTCCTTGTGGTTAAACCAACTGTGATTGGGGTGCCACGAGACCATGATTTCCGACCAGATTGCTTCCGCCTCATCGAAGCGGCCCGCAGCAAGGTACGCGACGGCGAGAAGATTCTGCGCACGCAGGCGGCCGTCATTTTGTTTCGGCTTATCTGATTCCCGCTCCCACAGGGTTTCCGCCAGGCCCAGCTGCATCGCGCCCGTGTAGTCCTGCTCGCAAGTGGGGCACGCAAACCAGGCTTTGTGCCAGCCCGGGCCCTGGTGCGCGGCGTACGCGGCCTTGCACGCCACGTGTGCGTACGCGGACGCGCCCCGGCAGCCGCACCCGCACTGGATCGGCAGCGGGAGTTCCTTGTCGTCTAAGCAGATAGTGCACGCCGTCGGTACGGTATCTTCGGTCGACATGGCGATTTTGGGTGTATGCGTACAAACAAATGCCACGCTCTTATACACATGCGTTCGAAAAATGCTCCGTCACCTCCGTTTTTTGAATTTGGACAGTTTATCAAGCAGCTTTACCACATGCTATGAGATTTTTTTTTTGGTTGAAATGCAGAAACTGACCCAAAGGCTACCATTCTATAACTACTACGTGCTCTGCCGACGGTATGATTTGTAAAGATGTGGGTATTAAGGGTTGTCCCACCAGGGGCAGTGTGAAACTGCCATGTCCCGACTAACAGCATGCGTCTTTTTGGCAGTGTATGTGGTGGGGATCGCGACATCTTCAGACTTTGCGCATTTCACGTGGTGGGGCATCCTTGCCGGGTGCCTGCACGAAACGGGTATCATTATACAGAGGCCACCTGGGTCGTTTGGCGAGTCGTGGCGCGACACCGTCCGGCCCAACAGCTGGCTGTGCATCCTTCTTGTGCATTCCAGTGTTGCGATGGGGGTGGTGATGATGAGTGGAATGAAGTGCAGCATGCTCTCCCAGGCACTGCACGACAACGGTGCGGCGGTGTATACGGCCGGGAACTTCGCACTGCACTACATGCCCCTCGTACGCACAATCTACTGCACACCCGCTGTCCTTGAGAACGCGTATAAACAGTGTACGTCGAGTGCGGCCATCAGCGTTGCGTACACGCTGGTCGAGGTCCCGACACACGTGTACGGGTGCTATATGAACTCGTCTCTCGTCGTCGGCGCGTTTGCTGCAATGTCGTTGCTACAGCTTGTGGTCGTGGTGCCATCTCTGTCTATTTTTTTCCGCGATTGTCTGTAGACTCGGGCTACCGAATTAAAACCCGACAATACGTTTATTGCTCTAATCAGGGCCTGGATCTGTGCCGGTGTATTTTCTTTTAATTGTCGACACGGTCGTGCGTGCTAAAGAATATGAATAAAAGAGTGCGGTGGGATGGATGCGAGTGTTTCAAGAACGGCCATAGTCCTGGGATGGCGGCGCTGGAGGCCGGGCAACGGCTTTGTTATAGACTCGCGTTGGCGTTGGCGGTAAAGAGTAAATTCGTCTGTAGTGTAGTCCTCCCTGCATTACTCACGGGATTTTGCCGTGCTGCCGTTGGGGGGGGGTTTGAGCTAGAATGGCCACCGTTAGGCCCGGCGCCGAAGGCTTCGGCGCCGGGAAGCGCGCCCTCAGTGGTGGAGTCCCTAGTGCCAAAATAACTGGCCACAGCGTCTTGGATATTACGGTGATGACCAGCGGGCACCTTATTTGTGCCGTCACTCAACAATTTCTGGAGATTGACAAGACCCTTTAACTCGAGGCCTTTTAGCTTGCCAAAATTGCCAGGATACTTTTTAAAAAGGGCGTCAAGCGTGGCCGCCCTCACGGGTTCGTAGTCGTACTTGGGGTTGTTCTTTTTCTTGTGGGCTGCTTCGTGTGGGCGGAGCACCGTTTCGTGGTAATACGTGTTGACATACGTGTTATTGATGAGCATAACATCGGGGTTCTCGTTCACAAACTCTGTTATGGGGACGCGGTTTATGAACAAGGTCCCCCCTTCTTCTGGCGGGTTGCCCTTGTTCATAAACCGCGGCACATCCACAAGCAGTCGTGTCCGAGACACGGGCACCAACCCTACGATGTATTCAACCCGCTGCACCAAAAAGCTGTTGTGCGGAATGCACGGTATAATGATGTTCTTGCAGAAGACTATCAGGGCCTCTCTGTGTACCACGACGGTTTTTGTGGGGATGCCGATGATCCTGGGCCGGAAACCGTGTGTTACCAGGACGTCTGTGCTGAATCGCAGATAGTCGCACGGAACGTCCTGCACGAACGCGTGTTTCCCGATGAAGCTCACGCGCGTATTGCTGAAATCGAGGCATCCCAGATGTAAATGGGTCAGCGGTCGTGCACCGAATAGGTGACGCTCATGTCGGGTGCAGAATGCCCTTTCCAAGATGTGCACCACGCTGCCCCACGCAATCTGCGTGAGCGGGTGGCCAGCAAAACTTTGCTCCGCAAGCGTGATGTCTGCGCCGGTCGGGAATGCGAGCGACCGTATCCCCCTTTGCCCGTCGGCGATGCCTCGTTCGAAAGCCGAGCGTCCAATGTGCCGCAACTGGGTGCAGTGTTTCATCACGATTTCCACGACAATAAACTCTACCTGATAAGAATAACCCGCCATGCCTTCCGCCAGCGTGTTATGAAAGGCATAGTCGTGAGCAACTTGTAGTGTTGTTGGAAGGATGATCGTAATCTCCAGGTTCCCGATGTGTTTATCGACGTATTCGTCAAGGTACGTGAACAAGGCATAGCCAGGGATATCAGTTGCCTGGAGGCCTTGGAGATCCAGGACACCGTGTTCGAGAAGCCGCGGAAGCTGGGCGTCTAAAAACTCGAGATGCTTTTCTATCCATTCCTCTGTCAGCACGTCTTCGTCTGGCCTGCTCCCGTCGTGCACAGTCCACAAATCTGCATCGTGTGGCATGGCGAAGGTGTCTGTATACATACGCGCACGGGGATTGCTTTATATTATATCTGCGCGAGAAAACAATAATACATTATTGTTTATTCCGAGTTTTAGAACTCCTGTGTGGATGCCCATGCAGACTAAGACGTGTATTATACACATAATCATGATTATGTGTATAATGTATGTATTAATCTTAACTATAGCGTACTATGATACATGATCGGTGTGGATTTGTTTGGTTTACACGGACAATAAGGAAGGCCTGAAATACGTCCAAAAAGCGAATAAAAAAAGATTTTTACACGGAAAACCCACCATGGGGGTCTCCAGCTCCCCGCAGGGTACTTGTGCGCTCTTGCGTAACAAAAAAATGAGGCCCAAGCGACGGCAATTGTGCGTCGATTTTTGTTATGTGAGATCGATACCCTAAATTCTGTGCATCGAGGCCCAAATGCCAAGCGACGGCCTCGATACCAAGATATCGCACACCGACAAAGAGCAGAGCGCGGCCACACTTTTGCCACAACAGCACACTCCTGTCGCCTGTTCCGCACGACGCGTCATTTCACGACACCATGTGCTTACTAGCCAGCCCTTTGCGGGGTGTGATCCAGGACGCGCTTCTGGGTATCTCTGTGTATCGTGCTATCGACTGCGTGCCCTGCGTTACGCACGACTGGGCCCCCGTGGTGCGTCCTTCCCGCGCGTGCGGCGAGTTCATTCTTCGAACGGTTGTGCAGATGAACGCCACGGAGATGGCACACGCAACCCTTGCGCTGTGCCCCGGCGATGTGGATGCGGCTGAGATGTGTTTGTTCATGGGCAACGCCCTGCCGGCAGTGGTGCGGCGCGCTGAGGACCGTGTGCTGTGTATGCGTTTTGCATCAATCATGTGGCTGTGGCTTGTCTGCACACGCGCTTATGTGACAGCGTCCTTTGTTTCGTCGCCAAGTATGGAGATGCTGAGCGGATTTACGACAGCGGAGTGGGCGTTCTTTACTGACATGTTCAGAGGTTCCGCGTCGCCCGACATCCGTGTACTTCTGCGGGCGAATATTGCGATCAGCGAGATATGTTATACGCCGGCTAAATGTTTGCCCGGGACGGGGTCCGGTGTATGCGCGGAGCTGCCTGGCGGTGTGTCGACGGCGGAACCAGTCACAGTCGACAGACCGGTGGGCACACTCTGCGCAGAATTCGCCCACGTGGACGTCGATGGACAGATGCAATCAGCGCTGGACGCGCAGTCTGCAAAAACGTGTGTGCGGTTGGTTGCATGCCCGGAGACGGCTCTTGCATCGCAGAGTGGTCAAGATGCGCGCAACAGCCCTGTTCGTTCAGCGCGTCGACAGAAGGTGCTTAAGCAATCGAACGTGCTATCGATAGAGTCCATGCTGCCCTTTGCGAGAGTTCGCCCAAAGCGGCAACGCCGACGTCCTGCGCGCACGCGGAAAGAGCGTACGGCGTCGGAGGCTGGCAATACAGTGGGTTGGAAGCTTCTGTCGTGCAAGGACTTCAACATCTACTGTACCGACAATGGACTTTCCACTCAAGAAGTACATGCTATGCGGAAGGACCGGCGTCGGTTCATGAACAAGCTTTATTCACGAATCAATCGCCAAAACCGGAACAATCGGAGACGCGAGCAGCCATCAACGGTAGAGAGGCGTCTCTCATGATAGATTTGCCCGGCTGTTCCCACGACCGGGCTGTAACAACATTGGCATCTGAAGCGCTGTGTTCGACCAAAGTAGAGAATTTCCAAAATAAATGCATCGTTGGATCCTCTACAAGCGTGCATCCAATGAACTATTCTTTTTGAACTCGAACTAATTTGTAGAACATCCCCCGCCCGTATACAAAATGCATGGAGAGCGTTCAAATAGACTGACGGGAGTGTCTTTTGCCAACGATCTGGGATGGGAAACTGCGAAGAATACAATTGTGCAAAAAACTACAAGTGGTGCCAAATCATCATACTCGACTGTACCTCGGTTTTAGACTGCGGCCATGCTTAGGGACGTATTCTGACGATTTCACGTTTCCGTGCCAACCTATGCCGAGCGCGCTCTCAAACGATTTCTCCCAAATTTGGCACTGTTCTGTATTTAGTCTGGGTCGGTTGCACATGTGAGCGCGGCGCCAACATGAGCGGGCACGACAGGCAATCGATGCACCACGGCAGTACGTCGGATGGGGCAGCATTTGGTGCAGGACGCAGTGCCGTTGCACCTAACCGTCTGAATCAACAAGGATCGACACGTGAGAACTACCCGCGAGCAATGCAGGAGGGTGCGTTGAATCGTAAATCGAGTGCCTCCGATTCCAACATTAGTGGGGACCCATCTGACTGGAATGAAGCTGATGCACTCGACGACCCTCAGCTACCAGGAGTCGATTCGGTTGAAGAACACTTCGGAGCTAACCACAGCCAAAAAAGAAGGGCCCTTGTGGGTTCCCAACGACAGACGTCTCACGACCTGGTACAGAAACGAAGACCCGAACAATCAGCAGCACAAAATCGCTCTACTGCATGGCGGCTTCGGGATGAGGAAAGACAACGGAGTGCAAAATGGATGAGGAGCGATGCATGGTTTCGCGGCGATAAGCATAGACGACTGATGCTCAAAGCACGGATGGAATGGGATGCGAAAAAGCAAGCAGCGCAGGATGAGGAAAGACAGCGGAGTGCAAAATGGAGAAGGAGCGATGCATGGTTTCACGGCGATGAACATAAACGACTGATGCTCAAAGCGCGGACGGATTGGGAACAGAAAAAGCAAGCAGCGAATCGCGCCGACCAGAGACTGCTGGTCAAAACATGGGGCGACGACGAGATTGATGCTCAAGGTGAAAACAATGTGGGGTTCGGAGGCGGTGCATTATCCGTTATGAATAGGCCTGAGCTGCGTCACTGGGACAAAGACACCCAACCTCGTTTGGATGATCAAGCTATAGCAGCGTACAACGAACTTGACGGTCTCCCAGGCCATATGTCGATGCCCGCCACGACGTGGCACGTTTCTGTTACACAAGTTAACATAATTCAATACGAAGAACGCGGCGAGGAATTGTGCGACGTGCATTTTGCGATAAATGGCACAGACGCCCTTACTGTGGCGCTGAGGAGGCCGATACCCACATCAGTCGCTACAACTGATTCTAATGCCGCGAGTCTTATAGCGAGTTCAGAGAGCCTGTGCTGGCATGCTGCGTCTGATCCGTGGATGAAGTACCTGTTCGTGAGAGACGATTTGCTCGCGTATGCGCGCTTCGCCCGTGATACATTTGAGGAGAACGGCAAGGCGGAATCCGACGTGGGTCTGGCGAGATTGGGTAGGCTCCAACTGGAGCTTTAGATACCGGGCGGCGTAAACCATTTAAGCTGATAGGGTGTTTGAGAAGCTGTTCCAATCTATGTCCTAATAGGCCATTGCTGTGGAAACAAGCATGGAAATGCATTTTTTGATGTATAATAAAAGAATTGAGTGTTCTATGGCGGTGTTTGTGCCCATTCCTCCCACGCAAAATAAGCTTTCTGTGCGTGTGTTGCATGTGGTCCGTTTACCATTGCACGCAGATGCGTTTGTTTCATCTGAGCATCGACAAAGATCATGTGTTTGCACCCCTTTGTCGCAAAAAGATTGGCTGAATTGCTTCCGAATGCCCTGGCTGCCCAGTCGATGCAGGTGCAGGCTACTGCGTGTGGCGCGAGCGCAATCATCTGGTTGAGGGTCTTCGGCGGATACACGGTTGCATTGCTTGGCACAATAGGATGTCGGAGGGATTTGTTGGTCTGTGTCGATGCCACACGGATCTGTCTGCTGAGGGCATTGTGGCTCAGCCTCTGGTTTTTCGGAAAGGTCGGCTGTTTTGAGTAACGGGGATTACGGTTCGGAGTGTGGCGCCGGGTCGCCCATCTTCCAAGTCGCACAGCGTATGCCATGTGAGGGGTGACTGGCTTCATCGTTTTCGCGGACCTTGTTCTCCGCGGGCGATCCTTTAATTTGTATTTAGTTGAGGTAACCACGACAATGCCGTGGTCGTTCTGTTTGAATTCCCATCGGAATATGTTTGCCGCCAGCGTGTTGCACTGTCGCGAGGGCAGAACGACGTTTGTGCTAGGTTTGATGGATACGTTGTCTTCCGTGCATATGCTGGTTGGTACGGGTGCTGTGACGTGCATGCTGTCGGGTTCGAGCACGCGTGTCTCAATGTGTGCGCGTGCTGCGCGTATTGCGTGGCCATGTGCCGCTGTCATGGCAGTGCGATGTATACTGCGATATCGACGAGCCAGACATTCCACAGCATTGGTATGTGTAAATACAGACACCACGTCGGCAGGCCTATGCCGACTGCAGCATTTACCACGGAGCACCATGCCAATGCAGCGATGAGAAGAACGGGCACCTCGAAATCCTTGCCGCGCGGTATGCATTGTCGGAGTGGCAAGAATATCCACGTGATTTCTGCGGCGTAGAACATCATTAGAGAGGCGATGTACAGCTGCGAGTCTGTCCGCACCAATGTTGCGTGTGCGGCAACGGCTGCGGTGGTAAAGGCAAGCGCGATGGACATACCAACCGGCCATTTGATCCACCGGCTTGTACGAACATCAAGGTATGGTTGCACCCGCACGCGCTGGTGCGAACGTCTAGCAAGCCACACAGCGCCGCATATTTCTGCAAGTTCGAGCAGCCCGAGTATGATTTGACGCGCGTATCTGGCATCCGCCATTACAAAAAGGCCCGATGCTGTTTGGTGGATGGCAATACACACGATGACGACTGCAGTGACAGCGTGCAAACGGGCGACTGTGGCGTTGCTCGAGAAGAACGATCCGGTGAGGGTTTGAAGCAGCAGCAGTGCCAGCCCTGTCATGCCCACAGACACGTGGTTACGCTGTGCCGTGGATTCATTTCTGGACCAACTAGCGATAACAGCTGCAAAGAGAAGAAGTTGTGACAGACCCATCAGGCCGACGTGCATTCGCACATGCCGTGTTCCGATTGCCACACCGCCCGCGACCATCGCGGCCACGGCGCCGAGAAATAGCCACGCAATCATCTTATGCGTCGGTCTGTGTGTACGGGTCCTGCAGTGTTTTGTCAAATTGTGTGATGTGCGAGAGATCTGAATCCAACGATGCTACGGCAGGTGTGTCGGGCGGCACTGCTGCGGTGGGATCGGTGCTGTCGTTGGGGGTAAACTCTTTAAGTTCCAGCTGTGGGGATATTGGTGTGATTGTCTCGCGCACAACGACGACTGTGTCGTCAAACCGATCCTCGTCGACCAAAGCACGTGTTAAGCTTTCTGAATTGGCGTCCGATTTTGATTTATAATCGTATGACGTGTAGCATGCAAATACAAGTAGCACAGAGATAAAAACGATCATCACAACATAAACTGTGCTGTGTGGATTCGTATTGTCGTCCGCGTCAATCTCGTGCTGGCTGATGGAATAGCGTGTCGTATTTATCTCAGAGATTGTACTGTGGTCGCACGTGCCGGCACGTTGCGCGCAATGTGAATAGACGGCCTGTTGTGTGCAGTACAATATGCAGAGACAGTCTGGTTCCGGGAGCCCGCATGTATATGCAGCACACGCAATTTCCGTGCACAGGCCGGCACAGTCCTCTACTGTTGTACCATTCACAGCAAAGGTTGCTCTACCGATCTCAAAGTCACCGGCCTTGTCCAGAGGTACATTGCCCGGTTCACACCTCTCGTTAGCTGCGCAGTATGTGGCCATAACAGCCACGTGCAGCAGGACGGAATATCGCATTGTGAGCGCTTCTGTTTTGCATGCAGGCCATCTGCTAATACGGGATCTGCTGTTCTGCAGCGATGGACTGTGTAAAATGCCATCCAGGGTCTGCTCTGGTAAAAGCCTGTAATTCGTACTACACGTGTGCAAATTGCAGTAAAGCGACCCAGCCCAAAAAATCAATCACAACGGCGCACCGACGAAATTCTGCTGCTGCATCTGGTACGCCGTCTATAAAGGTGTTGTTCACGCTTACGGATGCTGCAAAATGGACTACATGCAAGTCAGTGAAGGCCGCGTCGTTGTCTTGCCCGAGCGGAGGAATTGGACCGATTTCCAGACAGAAGCACATGTAAATTACCACCGTGCCGTCCTATCTCTGGCCGGCTCTAGCGTTCTTGTAACCGTCAATGCTCGGCTTGTTCCGTGTGCTGCATTACTGCATGTAAATACCTTCTGCGAGATTGCCCGTGTGGTACGCAATGAGTTCAAAAACACAATTGATCGAATTATTATCACGGATGCCTCGTACACGACAATGGTATTATATCGGCTGATGTGCACAATGGGTGCGATTGGCACTTCAACGTCTGCAAAGATTTCTTTTAATACAACTGCCGATCAGGCCATCACGTAATAAACAAAACAAAACGTGCCAACTCTCATGATTATGACAGCACTCGGCATGGCTGTCTTCTGCGACCCGACTGTAGTATCTCGAATGATTCAGGCCACTGGATGTTGGCAATGCCGCGGATATCTAAGTCACGAAGCTGTGCGAGCACAGCAAGCTGTGGCAGTGTGCCATCTGTAAGCTCGCGACACTTATGCAAATTCAGAGTGTTGAGGCTTTCGAGCGTCGAAATGTATGGCATACATTTGTCTGTGATTTTCATGCAGTAACTCAAGTTCAAGCTGGTGAGTTGTGTGAGGCGGTCAAGTTGCTTCATCCCGTCGTCCGTGATCTTGCCACACATACTCAGGTTCAGACGAGTGAGATGTACGAGTTGACAAATTCCCACCAAACAATCATCCGTAATTGCGTAGCAGCAGAATAAGTTGAGGTTGGTGAGACTGGTGAGTGCCAGAAGGTGCTGTAAACCGTGTCTGCCGATGCCCGTTATCCCCGATAGATCGAGGTGAACGAGCTCTGTGAGTCCCACAAGGTGTTGTAGGCCTTCGTCCGTGATGTTGTCACACGCGGATAATGTCAGGCTGGCAAGCTGTTTGAGGTTTGCAAGGGGACGTAGACCTTCGTTCGTGATGGAAGTTCTTTGATGTATCGGTGGATGCAGGTCCGTTTTGATCGCAGATCCAGATAAGTCCAGGCTGGTGAGATGCATGAGTTTCCCAATGTGCACCATGCCAAAGTCCGTGATGGCGTTATTTCCGGGTAAGCCCAGGCTAGTGAGCTGCTTGAGTGAGACAATCATTTGTAGACACTTGTCTGTGATAGCCTGCATTCCAGGAGAGTCATCACCATCCCGCGCCTGCAGACTGCGCTTTGCGAATCCGCTGTATTGTTCGTCGCCGGGCGAACCGGGCAAGGTCAGGCTGGTGAGCTCTTTGAGTTGGGCAATGTGATCCATCGCTTCGCACACCGCGGCCTCGTCGTCCGAGGAAATTTCTACTTCCAGTGCCTTAAGATGGGGCCAGTAGGAGACGACCGTATCCATAAGATATGGGTGCGTGTGTGTCAGCCGAATACGATGCAAATTCTGGTAGATCAAAGTCTGTAAAATCCAAGCGTCTTCCCGCGACGTAGGTCGGTGATTCCACGACTGATGCAACCATAGTGGTTTTATGGTCGTCATACTCGGCTGAGATTCCCAATATTCTGGCGGCATGTTTCCCGACACAACCCTTCGGTATGTTTTGCAGACATTGCGGATGTTCCTAATCAAGTCAGAAGGCGGAAGGTTGCTGAAGACACGAGCCAGGAGAGTCTCGTCAAGCAGTGCGTCTGGATGCGGTCTCGTCGCTGGTGTTCCCGTAAGAAAACCTTGGTGAGCATTTCCACTATCTCTTTGTGGTTGTGCTCTCAGCGCGTCTTCGTTCACGAACATCGTTCCGGCACTGACGGACGTGGGTTGGAATTCGCAAAGCACGAGGCCCGGGCCTTTGTCGACAATGTTTTCGACAGTCCCCGCGATGGCTTTGAAAGTTGCGCGGGGCTGAACACCTTTTTTTCCATAGCCGTCGACATACTCGATATCGCCGTTCTCGCAGACGCTTCTTACCGCGCCGTGGGTGGTGCCGTTCACAAAAACAACATCGAACGGTGCAAAGCCGGTGTCGATGTCAGCCCCGTACAGGACGTGGTCGCCTATCTTAAACTTGTACGGATGTTGGTGTTCGCTGCCTCCGTTTGCACTGCCGGGAAATGCAGAATCCAAATGGGGTTGATCTTCAAGTGGCATTGCATTGCCGGTATCAGGTTCGGGTGGTTTATTCTGAGAATCGCGTTTATTCCTCCGCAGCTCCGCAGCTAAGGCGGTAAGGTGTTCTTTGTAAGCAGCAGCCCGTGTTTTATCCAACAGGGAAACGTTCGATGGACGCACGCCAAACCTCGTTGCGTCCGCTGCTAGCTCCGATGCTTTCGTATGCCGCCATTTATCCCACACACGGTTGTAGTCATCCTTCATTTCCACGTGTAGCGTGGTGATATCGGCCCATCTAAGGCGTCCGAGGCCGAGAAGCTGCGCAATCCCCGCGTCGGTAATATTACAGCCGTCCAGGTTTAGCGTGGTGAGGTGTTTGAGTTGAGCAACAGATGCCATTCCGGCGTCAGTGATTTCAACGCAAAAAGGCATTAACAGAGTTGTGAGTTGGTCGAGGTTTGTAAGGTGCCCCAGTCCTGTGTCTGTGATCCGCTTACACACACTCAAGTCCAGGAAGACAAGCTTTGTGAGGCCCGACAGCATTTCCAAACCCGTGTCATCCACATCAGATTGGAAAAGGCAGAGAGTCCTAAGCTCCGTGAGTTGGCCAACGTGCCCTAGCCCCGTGTGCGTGATGCTGCGACAATTAGTCAAGTCCAGGCTGGTGAGCTGCGTGAGTTTCCCAACGTGCTCCAGTCCAGTGTCCGTGATCATATCGCAGCTGGACAAGTTCAGGCTGCTGAGCTGTGTCAGTTGGGCAACGTGTTCCAGCCCCGTGTCCGTGATCTTGGCACAGCTACCCAAGTGCAGGCTCCTGAGCTGCGTGAGATAGGCAACGCTCTTCAGCCCCGTGTCCGTGATCTGGCGACACCGAAACAAGATCAGACTGGTGAGCTGCGTGAGTTGGCCAACGTGCCCTAGCCCCGTGTCCGTGATGTTGCGACAATTAGTCAAATCAAGGATGGTCAGACGCGTGAGTGTCCCGAGGTGCTCCAGCCCCGCGTTCGTGATATACCTGCAGCTAAATAAGTTCAGGCTGGTGAGCTGCACAAGGTTGCCAACATGCGCCAGTCCAGTGTCCGTGATCATATCGCAGCTGGACAAGACCAGAGTAGTAAGCTGCGTGAGTTGCCCAATGGTTTCCAGCCCCGTGTCCGTCATATTGAAACAGCCATCTAAGTCCAGGTGTGTGAGCTGCTTAAGGTTCCCAATATTCTCCAGTCCCGTTATGCAGGCGTCGTTTATTATCAAGTGTGTCAGCTTCGTGAGTTGGGCAACGCCGGTAATGTCTGTGTATGACACGGTGTCAGATTCCAGGTGTTCCAATTCCAGGCGGGTGAGGAGAGGGAGTGTTCCAATGTGCTGTATCCCTAAGCCCGTGATTCGCGGGCATGCACTCAGACGCAGAGATGTCAGAGTCGTGATGGCGGCAATGTTCTGCAGACCCGCGTCCGTGAACCTGGGAGATCCCTCCAAGGTGAGGGATTTCAGTTGCACGAAATTTGCAATACTAGCGAGCCCCGTGTCCGTGACTTCGCGGCAGAAACTAACCATGCGCAGACTGGTTAGTTGTTGCCCGAGTTTGCCAAGGTTCTGTAGCCCCGTGTCCGTGATGCTGCAGCAGTCATTCAAGTCCAGGATACGGAGGTCGGGGAGGTCGGTAAGATATTTTAGACCCGTGTCACTGACGGCGCTGGCGTCGTTTAACTTTAGGGTTGTGAGCTTTGGCAAGCATTTTGAAATCTCTCTGAGATCAACGTCCTGTATGGCAAGGCGCTGGACAGGATAGAAAGATGGAGCGACAGCCTGTGTCAAGGCTAGCGCATTCGTCGTCCCTGTTACCATTGCACTGTTTTTGGTAGCATCCATATCGAGTGCACGAGGCCCAACGTCCACCTCCAGTGTTGTAAGCTTTGTGCAGATTCGGACAATGTACGGAATAAGTTCCGGGGTGCAAGAAAACGCACGCACATTACGCAGTGCATCCATAATACAAGACTCGAGATAGCTGTCATTTTGAATCTGATTGTAACCGTCCAGATTTTTTGTTGTCTGATGAATGGTTCTTGGAATTGTAACGGCTAACCCCCGTTCCCAAAATTCCCGAGACATGTGGTTGGATGTAGCGTTCCGCCACGTTCTGCAGACATTTCTCGCGTATCGTAGTGCGAACGTAATTGGCAACTGTCCAAAAATACGTGCCAGTATCTCGTCTGGAAGTGTCGAGTACCCTTCTGCATGGTAACGTTCGGCCGTTCCAGCATCTGTGGCAGAAGGACTATCGAGTCTATCTTCATCTTCGGCCGTCGAAATCCCTTGCAACTCCACCGCGGACCCGTCTATGAGAGATGGTCCGGTTTCTGTCGACAGCACCGTATCGGTGTTATGGTAGACTCGCGGCAAGGAAGAACCGTTGGCGCCTGTATATGAAGGCGTGGAAACGTCATCGCTTCCATGCAAAGGCATGTTTGCATCACAATGTGCCGCAAGTAAATACATCATTGGTCCGAAACCAGCGGCGTCCTACCGAATTTATTTAGACGCTCGTGGTAGTAGCTCGCCGCGGAGAAGCATCTGCCCCGAATAGGTTGCGTGCAGCCAATCCATCCCGCAACTGTTGCAGGCAGACACTGGTGTAGATTGTTTTTGTTCCGTCGTCGCCCATGAGCGACAGTTTGGATATCAACAGATGTCTGAGTCGAGTGAGACGCGCAATGCATCTCAGCCCGTTGTCCGTGGCATTGGCACAGTCACCCAAGATTAGCGCGGTGAGCCGCGTGAGACGACCAAGATGTTGCAGCCGCGTGTCCGAAAGCACGCTATGACTCAAATCCAGATATTCGAGGTTTGGAAGTTGGGATAGGCACGACATTCCCTCATCCGTGATCCTACTACAGCGACCCATGTACAGCTGTATGAGATTCTCGAGTAGCGTAATGTGTTTTAGCCCGGCGTCTGTAATTTCGTCACACTCGCCGATGTCCAGACTGACGAGCTGCGTGAGGTTACCGACATGCTGCATACCCGCGTCGGAAATGTTCTCGCACGACTTTAGACGCAGGCTGGTGAGTTTTGTGAGGTTGATAAGGTGCACAAGCCCGTCGTCCTGGATTTTGTAACACCCGTTCAAGTCCAGGTGGGTGAGCTGCGTTAGTCCGCGAATGTGCATAAGTCCGGCGTTCGTGACCTTGTAGCAGTGAGCCACGTTCAGACGTGTGAGATGCTTTAGCTTTGCAATCGGTTTCAGCGTGGTGTCATCGAGCCAGCCGCAGCGACTCAAGTTCAGACTACAGAGGTGCTCGAGTTGGCCAAGGCATTCAATTGTGGTTGGCAGCAACCCTTTGGTATGATGTAAAACGAGGACGGCGAGAGTTGGTATGGTTGCAACGGTTTTAAGGATGCTGCTGCTGACGACACAGTATTGTAGGTTAAGGGTTGTAATACGATCGCATCTTAAACTCACGGATCGCAGGAAGTTTCCTACAGCCTTATGAATGTGGTGCTGTCCGCACATCTCCCGCCAAACATCGATGGTTTTCATTGTGGACATGTTTCTATGCACAGCATCTTGAAATTGATGGTTTATTAGCGACAGTGTGTTTAATTGGGTGCCAATGGAGAACCGCGCGATGATGCAGTGGAGCGGGTCGTCGGTCAGATCGAGTCTGTCCCGCGGGTTGGCCATGTTTGTGTTCCGTGGCGCGTTGCCTTTATATCACAGCAGGCAACTCTTTTAACAAGGCAGCCAGAGGGGACCGCTGATAAACGATCACAATGGGGCATACCAGTCATTCGCAAAAGGGACTGCCGATCGCGCGGACCACGTTGCTGGGACACGTGATGCTGCTCGGATTACAGCTTGTTTTCTTCAACACGTACAAGCACTGTGCAAACGCCGTGCCGGCATCGCGCCTCGATCTAGGCCGTGCCAGCAACGCCTCGCACGCTGGCGGGAATGCGCGCCACTGTTCGTCCGCCTTCCACAAGTGCACAGAGCACGCCTGCACGTGCGCCCAAAACTCCGAGAAGAAGGTGACGCACTCCCACGACGACAGAGCCTGCTACTCGTGCGAGCCAACACATGAAGAGATTGCAAAACATGTCAAGGCATTCCTGCCAGCACGCGGGGCCTTGGCGGATACCGTTGCACTCAACAAATTCGACCGAGTTGCGCCGCGCCGGGGGGTCGTTGTGGAGGACGTGAACCCGCTGTCGATGCAACTCGGCAAGCACATGGATGAGGCGGCGCATGTGAAGAAAGGGGTGTCACGATGGGAGACGGTACAGATGAATCCACTGGACCTGGACATCAAGAATCGTTTCGACATCGTCGTGAAAACCGTCTACGCCATCTTTCTGCGTCGTGGCAACGTCCCCGTGTTTGTGACGGACATGTACAACCGACACTTGGAAGTATGGAACAATTTCAAGGAGCCATGTACCTTTGCCGGGGAAAAGGATTGGTTCGACACCACAAAACCGTGTGTGAACAAGAGTTCCGCGGCGGAGTTTCAACGGTCGTTTGCACAGACACTGGATTCCATTGCGAACGATGGGTTTGATACGACACAGTCCTTGGTACCAGTCACCCGAATGTGGTTCCCATTAAACGGTGCTCATCGTATTGCCGCCGCCATTGCATTGGGTCTTCCGACCATGCCCGTGCAGCGCGTGGCGTCCAAGGCGGTCTACACGTGGGACCGCACCTTTTTCACTGGGATGGGGTTCGAGACAAAGTACGCCGACTTTGCTGTGTTGCAGTGGACATTGCATGTTGACAACAGTTCTGCGGTGGACAGTAAGTGGTTGTCTTACATTCGCAATGGAACTACCCACGATGCGAATGTCCACGCCGTGGTGGTGTTCCCATCAACAAAGGCTCGCTACAAACAACATATTGTGAACTTATTAAACCGCAACGGGGCAATTCTCTCACAGCGACACATTGTCTTTAAAACGTTTGATGCCGCAGACATGTTTGTACAACATCTGTATCCACAAGAGAAATGGGTTGACGACGGAGGAAGTCGTGGAAAAACGACACCATGTTACCCAACGGCATGGCCGTCAATGACGTGGATACTGTTTTGGGAAACATCCCTGCATTTGTCGGACGTTGTTGTCATGAAGAAGCAGATTCGGGATCTGTATCATCTGGGCAAACATTCCATTCACATCAGCGATACCAACGTGCAAGCGCTGGAAATTGCAAGAATGGTCTTCAACCGAAATAGTATCGTCATGTTACATCGTATGGTGTGGTCCACACCTTCCCAACGGAAGAAAAGCACATGTAGAATTCCAAAGAATATCAACGAACAAGACCGATACTACTTGGACGGACGGGCCTGTGCCATGGTAGAACAACCGGGAGAGGATCGTGAGCCGGACAACGACATGTCCACCTGCGGAGTGCCACGTTTGTTTTCGATAGAAAAAAAACATTGGAAAAACATTGACGAAATGTTCGACGCGTTGAATGCCGCAAACGTATCGTATGCCCTCCTTCGTAATTTTGAAGAGGGGGTGATCCATCCAAATGATGCGCATCCGGATATCGACATGGTTTTGGAGAGTCTCGAACCTGCATGTTGCGTAATGGCTGTTTATGGGGGACACGAGTCAAATTGTGTGAAAAATGTCCAGAACCAAGGCCAGCATGTCACCGTTGGTGGTGTCCGCGTAAAATTGGATATACGTGTTCTCGGGGACTTGTATTACGGCGATGCGTGGGTTCGGGGCATGCTGTCCCGGCGAGTACAAGGTCGCGTTCCCAACTCCAACGCGTGGAGTGTCTCGGATCGTGACCTATTATTCAGCATGATTTACCACGTGTTGGTTCACAAGAAACACATAGCAAAGGATTATCCGGACAGAATTTACGTAAAAGCAAAGGCACTGGGATACGATCTTCGTCGTGAGCAATGTCACAAACGTGACGAGTTGGAACAGTTTTTAAAAACACATTGGATGCAACCGCGAACATATGCGTTTGTACGACCGTTGGATCGCAACGTGCCGTACAATGCGCCAAGTGAACCCGTGATCCGAATCGGGGCACGTGATGTGGATCGGAATAGCTTGAGGTCTTAAACTTCACCAAGCTATAACGTAATGTAAAGGGCCGGGAAAGGTACTTGTTACCTCCGGCACGGCTTTACGAGAGGAGATTTCGATCAGCAAAAACGCAAAAACACATATGCGTAGCGCCGCGAAGTTAACGTGCTCCCTCACCCTCACCCTCACCACTTTTGCTGATGTTTTTAACTTTTCGATGAGTCACGATCACAAATTTAATCAATTTAAAATAACCATTTTTTTGAGTCAAAAATGTGTTTTTTTTTGGGAATCGATCAAAAATGTCGGGCGGTAACCAAGGCCAGTAACTAAGGCCCTTTACACTAACCTTGCTAGGTCATCAACCGCTCATAGACCATTTCACCCTTTCTACTTCTATGTGTTCGAAACCGTGCAGGTGTAAATGTGTTTTATTTTATTCAGAATTACGATCCACGCGCTAAAGCTGAGCACTGCGGGGAATGGTTTGTACGATGTCTGTTTGAAAGTAGTTGAGAATGTGGGTGGTCTCGTTGGTATTAAGGTGAAGAGAGCACGCGTCCTTGATGCTTGTGAGAACCTGTGTCCTGATGTCTCCGGAGAAAACGCCTCTCTCGATCATGTTTGCAACCACAAGTTTGCACACAGCTGGATACAACCCTGCTGGGTGCAGCCATGGTGTCATCGTTGCAAGTTCGATGTAGGCAAGGTCTGAATAGAGTTTCAGCTCGAACGAATTGTGGCAGTCTGTGTGCTTTGATGTGTCGATGCACCATCGTAGATAGTGTTCGGCGTTGTAAATTGGCAATTTTGCACTCGATACAATCCGCCCTATGCTGTACGCAAGCCTTGAACGAGTGATATCGGAACGGACTGCATCAAATGCAGTGGCCAGCAGCGTCATTGCAAGTTGTGTTTCGCTTGACAAATCGATCCGCATCACGGTGTCTAACAGCTCTGATACAATGACATCGACAAGATTCTCAAGGGATTCTGTTGTATCGACTGCACATGCGGCCATCTCTATTGTCATGAGAAGTCGCCATCCAACTGCGATCGGGCAGTCGTCGTGTTTTGAGATCACTGATGTGTGGTACGATGCATGAACACGTTCGAAGACTGTGCCATGCGCAGTAGCTGCACGGCTGGAGCATGCCGCTGACGTGGCAATTGCGCCAATCATGTGGTGATGGTACGCAAGAAGCGACAAGATGTGGCTTCTTGTTGCTACCCCCGCCTCAACGAGGCACGCGACAATTTGATTACCGCACTTTGGATCGGTGATAGGCTGCCTGCATACGGGGCAAGTCCAAGAAATATGGTGCGTGGCATGTGACCATACTGCTGCAGAGAGACATTGGACATGTGTGTGTTGCGACGTACACGGACAGCCTTGGGTTGCAAATCCAGCAGTGCCTGCGGGCAGGAGGCAGATGCTACACGCTTCGGACTCCATCGCCGCCTGGTTTCGCAGCCTTCGCTCGTTTATGTGCGGCGTCTGCGTCGCTTGCACTCTGTGGCTCCCCTGCACGTTTTTCAGATCGAGTCCCTTCCTTGGATCTGCTCGTAAGGCCTTCCTGTACAGCAATGACGTTTTGAATATCAACTGAGCCCGGGGGCAAGTTATGTGCACACTGCACAAAGACTTCGGCGTATTTTGCTTTGAGGAACGGAAGTGCTTCGGATAGCTCGTGTGGTGTCAGGCAATGTGCGAAGACGATTTGTGCCGACGACGCGTCTGTCTCTTTGTCGTAATTGAGTCGTGATGCCATCTTGATAATATTACCAATGCGAGTACGGAGGTCTGCACATGATTGCTGGAATCCATAAATAGCCATTTCCGAAAGCCGGTTCGAGGAAGCCAGGCGTTCCGAGTTGATATTTTTGCCCATAACCTGCGGCGGCACACCCATTGCAAAAAATATCATTGTTTGGATACGGTCCGTGGCATTGGCCTGGTCCACACTGGACGTAAGGGTTGCAGACTCGACGAAATTTCTGCCGTCGGTGACAGTGTGCTCTTCGTGCGTATTCTCTGCAATCTGCACATCCTGGGTTGCAAATGGGTGCGTTGCCACAGTTTGTGATTTTTGTGTATTTTCGCCAACTAGTCGTATGGCGTCTGCCCTGTTGCTCACAAGCGTATCAAAATTGGTATCAAAATCTGTGAGAGAGCCTGTTTTCGACGCATCGCGGAACCACGGCTTCATCGAGCCGTGTGACGACCGCATTTCGTTCGTGACAGTTGTATACCCAGAGTGGCGCGAATTAGCGCTATCGCGAGCATCCCAATTGCGCTCGAGATGTGCCTGGCGAGTCGAGAGCGCAAATGCCTGGTAGCACGGTGCATTCTCGTTGACGATTGCGACACCGACGGTCATGGGATTCGTGATAGTGGCCACGGCGCCTTTTCGCTGTCGTGAAGGTGGCGGATAGATGACTTCCGCTTTCCAGCGTACTGGCTCGCGTTGCTTTCCTACGACAACAGATTTGTATTTGTGCGTGGTGTCGCAGTACACAACCGTGACATCGCGCACATCTGCAATAACGCACCTTTTGCGGTGCATCCTCCAAGAGAAGCAGCCCGTCAGCAGTACGCTGTCGATTGCGGCGGCGACGAAGTGGTTCCATTGTGGTTCAACTTGAACATCGTGCGCCACTTTGCCTGTCTTGGAATTCACCCATCGCAGCTCGTGGCGCAGCACCTCGCTTGTAATAACACGTTTTGCGATATGCTGCGTGTAGCACGTATTTAGCATGCGGCACAGATGGTTCACGGATGGGTGTTGCGTGTCTTGGTTGACATCACTGCCGATGACATGTGAATCATCGAACATAGTGTGCACATTAAACCCGTTTTAGTTGTTCGCCTGCCGAAGCAAATGCGGCCGCACAGAGAGCGTGGCTGACAAAGACCATGGAGTTTTCGGTCTTCGTATCATATATGCGATGGTACATGACAATGCCTACGCTAATCGAAATATATGTGCACTGAAGAATACCAAGTGTTTTGTGCGTCTGTATATTTGCAACAATGCAAACCACGACAAACAACACGAGCACACTAAGCATATAGACTGTTTCTGTAAAAGGAGAAACCGTTGAGAGCGCTGTTATCGAGAGCGACAACAGCAATGCGGGATTCGTGATCATGGTAATTTACACATGTTTTGTGAGCAGCAACACACTCGACAAGATCCGTTACCGGCAGGTGCCCGTGTTTGGGGTACGGCCAGTCGAGGGGGAAGACCGAGTGTACTATCACAAAGGGCTGCCGGCATTAAATATTTTTGACTTTGCCGCTGAGCATTCTGCGTATCTTGGCATACTGCTCCCTAATACGGCCAGAGTTCAAAATACAAACAAATTCCTTCAGGGCACCGGCGTAACACTGGTCCGACTCATATTCAGCGGCGTGGCTAAAATTGACATACGGCATGGCTTGTTAACAGCGGCATCAGAAGAAATACCAGCCACGACGGCTGTAAAATTCTCATCAACAGTGTCTAATCGCACTGGCGATCCTCCTTGTGTCCCGGGGACTTACGTGTACGTCCACAGCACGGATACAAACTATCATGTCTGCCTTGGCCTCTGTATCGATGCAACGTACTCCGGGCAAGACACGCAATTGTGCGTCAGTCTCCGACCACCATTCTTCCTCGAAAAAACGGACAGCCCCTAAAGACACCTCGTCGCGTCATAAACGTTTGAAACCGAGTCGTGTCGCACTCCCAACAAATGACGCCGAAGCGTATGGCGTCAATGTGCTTGATCGCGCTGCGCTGTACGCGCCGGCATATGGCTTGACCTCCGGCAAAGGTCCTCAGTGTTCGGGGTCGGACGACTTCTGTTTTTTTTGCACGTTCGAGTGCGAGCCATCCAGTGTAGGAAGCGAGTTTGACCTGTTCGGGGCTATGAAAGACATGGTCAATGCAATGGTGCAGCAAAAGCGGGATTTTAATTATATCGTCAATGCAATCTGCACCGCGTATACGGACACCGTTAAAGGTGCTGTGACCTATACGGCCGAGGATGGAAGCTTGGTTACTGCGCCTGTGTGGAAGAGACGCTCCGTTGCGAGACACCTGCTGTACTCTTTGGAACACGAGTGCATTTTTGATAGCGCTATCACGAACATGTACAAAGCGGTGATCAGCAATATCAACAACAGTATGATGGACCGGGAAACAGGCGATGTTGTAGAGGAGCGACGGGTGGCATTCATTGACACCGTCAGCGCGTATGGAAAATGGCAGAAAAGTCGTCGGATCTTGTCCAGTGGGATACGATGATACGGGACGACGCGGCAAGACCGGACTATCGTGGAGACGGCTGACATAACGTACACACCTGCCATGGGCTGGGGCCTTAATGCCGATCTGCGTCGGTCAATTCTCCAGGATGCCGCTGTCGATGGGCTGTGCACGCTTGATCGCGCCGATAGCATGTGCATTGTTGACATGTGTGCCACGCTGCGGTTCCACACAATGTTTCCGAGCACGCCTGCATCCGTTGCTGCATCCCTTATGAAAAAGTGCAAGGGCAGTCGCGTTGTCATTCTGCACTACGACGATAACCGGCGTTCGTGCCCGCTGCGGGATGAATTACACGCTACACGGTACAAGCCACTTTCGGCGCAGTCTATTTCACGAGCAATCGCGAAAGGCAAGGTCATTGTAAAGGGGAGTGCCTACACGTCGGACACTATGCCAATGACTTCGTATGAAGTTGGGGCCCTTGGCGACAAAGGCCGTATCAACTGGCAGCGTCTGTGGAGCAGTAGTGCCGGTAAAGCAAAGCTGTACCAACTTGTGCACACAGCGATTAAGAAGTGGTGCCATCTGTACTGCGACCACCAGGTGTTGTCCTGGCTTGGCGACAGCACGTTCATTTACCCATACGACCATGCCACAGACCTAGATGTGCACGCGCTCTACCCGTTCCAGGAGGCCGATCAGCGCGTGTGCTGGAGCGTGTGCCTGGCACGCTCGCGCGGTTTCACCGGGGCGATTATTGTGCACACGTGTGATACAGACATGGTAATGCAAATGACGGCGTCATCCGTTGGCAGCTTACCAACAGCTGTGCAGTTTCGTGGATGGTGGCTTAATGTACCAAAGATGCGTGCAAAAATCCGCAATGGCGACGGCCGGTCTGCGTGCTTTTGGATGGTTGTCGCGGGTGGATGTGATTACTGTCGCAGTGCGACAACGTGGGGGTACAATGGGCGTGACCTCGCAGCGAATATATGGTCGGGTCCGTCCGTTGATACCGAGTCTGTTCTCGCCAGTCTTCTGTCTGGGCTTTCAAATGTGAATGTCCGTTCCAATGCCAAACGAAAACGCGTCACACCGAACGACGAAATAGAATATGCGCGGCGTGCCAGGCATTGTGTACGGCTATTTGCATGCGACGACCCCGGTATAGGTGGACCTGTGTGGAACGCACTTGAGCCAGTCGCGCCACCAACAGCATGCCACAACACACAAGACACCTCCAACGTGACCCTCGCGGCGGCAAACACACTCTGCGACCCAGAAGACAATAACGATGAGTGATATCGTGCTACCCGATCTGTTCTACAACCAAGCGGCAATGCGTGGCATTATGAATGACGCGTCCTGTGAAATGCAACGTATGAGGCCAGTCCGAACGATGGCTGGCGCGGTGGTGAACGACAACGACGCGACCGCCGTTGCCCACATAGAGAGTGTACGCAAATTTCTGTCGGTAGATCCAGCACCAACAATTATGCACCAACAGTACGCTGTGATGTATTTGATTTACTGCAGTGCAACGCTGTGCGAGACTTTGCGCCAGAATTCCCCGCCCAGTATCATACGAGAGTGGCTGGACGGCAATGGCACAACATATACACTGCCAGACTTTTGCACTCGATTTGAAACCACTGTTTGCGGCGAGCCAGACCAACTGGAATGCTCGCTGCCAATGGATCATGTGATCCGCGAACTTCTACTGTTGCATCTGTGTGCGTCTACGCCGCCGCCCAGATAGAGCCTGATTCAACAAACAGGATTGACGATTGTGCAACGGATGTAATATATAGTACGCACGCGTATGCACAGAAGACAGCCACCAGCAAAGCTGAGGGGACGGCCGTTCGTTCGAAACCAATCGGAATTATTCCTGCCATAAAGTCCGGCCCTGCAACGTCCAATATGTCCGAGGCAAGCGCACCTGGCAAGCCTCCTGCGGCGGCGCCGGCAAAGAACGATCCTGGTTTTGGTATAGTCAAAAATTTTTCTGCCAGCGGGCTCGATCCCACACTTGCCTCCGCTGGGAGGAGCAAAACGGAACTGTCCTTCTCGAACGCACTTCATCCGGTCGATGCGAAGACATTTAAGACGACGATTCATATCTCAACGGAAAATCTAGCTGGCATGTTGGGCGAGCGACACGTTGACAGTGCCGGCATGAACGGCCTTACCATCGAGAATCTGCAATGCGATTCGAAAAAGCCCGTTACGGGCATCGTCACCGGTGGACCTGAATTTGGCGAGCAAACCGAATGGCCCGGTATCCAGCAACGCGCGTTTTCTATCACAGACAAAGGAACTCAGGCTGGCCATTTTACAACACCAGGCGGCACTGGCTCATTCTCTCGACACATCCCGATGACACACCCGAATCCATCTGGCGATCCTGCTGGAACTCCTAAAAGCGATAGTGACATCGCAAAGCTTTGGATGCATTACCCTGGCAAAACCGTGGCCAGTCTCTCCGAAGGGATTACGCCCGTGCCCGACCCAGCCGATAAAGATAAGACCCTGGCATATCTCGTGAATCATTACCCGTCGATGGATACGACGGGGGAAAAAAATCCAATGACAGTGACACTTCACAGCAATGTTGACAAGCAGTGGCTTGACAACAAGTACAGCGCGGCAAGAATGAAACCAGACCATAAGGACACGTGTGTGTTGAAGAACGATGATAGTCCAACTGGATGGTCTATTGCGGTCCAGCCTAAGCACCTTGAAGATCTAAAAAACCAATTCAAACATTTTTTGCCGGCTAACACGCAACCACTTAACGTGGTTCTGACATCTTCAGAGCCAGGAGTTGTTTCTGGTAGCATAACCTTGCACACTGGCCCAAAAGAAGCCAACCCGTCTACAACAGTCGCGGATGTGGCACAGAAGCACGGCATTGACATTGATCGCTGGAACAAGCACTGCATTGCATCCGCTGCGGTACCTGCTGCGAGTACAGTAGACGCGATCGAAACCAATAAATCAAACATCCAGGCGATTCTCAAAGACCGGCTTCAATAATGGAGATCATCAAGTCCGCAATGGCACATGCCTGGGTGTCTACGTGGCACATTGCTAGAGAGACTCTTTTGCCTCAATCCGATGTCGATTTTCATATGATCGCACTGTGTGATGCAAACGAGGCAGAGAAACACTCACTCCTGCCGCTGTATCGTCTCAATGGTTCATCGCACAGCAATTCGTTGCCACAGCGTTGTACACATAAATAACGTAGTAGAGTATTCTGATCGTTTGTGTTTTGCAACAATACAGTTTCTCACAATAAACGCCGTGCTTAATATTGTGGAACTCGTCAGTGCGAGGCGCTCTTGATTTTGAAGCCATGCAAGAGCTTCGTCGACGCGGGACTCGTTTTTGTAGGACCCGGTGGCACTCATTTCGAAGTTTGATGGGTATGGCTATGGAGGATTGGTTTGGGGCTACAAGACAAGTCTGTTCAGTTTTGATGACAGGCGTTTGTGAAATTTCGGAACCCCTTGCTAGCGCGGCGCAGTTATGGCATGTCTTTTGGCAACACGCAGCCGCTCTGTGCTTTTTGTCAAATTCGTCTCTTGGCGTTTGGGCCTTGATGGCCACATTTTTGTTACGCGTGATTGGTGCCCTAGAGCCCGGTCATCAAGGCCGTCGCTTGGCATTTGGGCCTTGATTTCCACATTTTTGTTACACGTGATTAAGGCCTGCAGTCCGGCCATCAAGGCCCAAACGCCAAGAGACGAATTTAGCAAAGAGCACAGACTGGCTGCTTTTGCCACAACACACACCACAACCCTCTCCCATCCCACAACTGCACTCTCTGCACAGAACCGATTCTCTCTCGGCGCTCCACTGCCTGCATCATGTCGGATAAGAGGCATCCAGTTCGGTCTAATGTGATCTCAACGCGTGCTCGTGCCCGCACTGGTGTGGGCACAGCACCGGTCCCACTCGTCCCCATCTGTGCAGGAGCGTGCAGTCTGCACCCCAACATGCAGCAACCGCACATGTCAACCACCCACTCTGCCGTATCTACGCAACTGCCGCACACTGCTGTCGCACAGCCACCCGGCATTGCTGCACAGACACACGCACACTCTGCCGGTGCTCGGTTCGTCTCTGTGTTCACGGCCGCGTGTGCGCACTCCATCGTGGCACCCACTGTTCCACCGCGTCCTCAAAAACGGTCTATCACAGCGCAAGGAGGTTCTCCGAAACGTTCGTGCGTGGCATCGCCCAGTCATCAGCATGCACAGATTGCCTACAAATCGTTCATGGCAATGATACAGAACCGCGCGCCGCGTGATCAGATCCAGATGGTGTTGCATGTGATCAAGAACATGCGTGAACCAGAGCTGAGCCAGTACATGGCACTCCTGCAAGACCTGAGGAGTCGTTCCAGTATTGCAATACCATCAACAGCAGATATGTACAAGAATCTGATTGCGCGTGCAACATCGCTGCCGAAATGCAAAGCCATGCGCCAGCAGTTTGACGACCTCGTACTCAAAATGGTCCCTCGTATTGACTCTGTATTCCACTGTACCGTCGCGACTTCAGAACGTGCCGAGTTTCTAACACGGTACGCAACATTGCGTCAGGCCCGAACAATGCTGGAAGATCGATACATCGAACTGTTGAGTGCACAACAACTGTCTGCGACTCATTGCAGTCATGGTGCCACCCCTCCTGGCGGCGCGGCTGCAGCACATACCTGCAACAATGGTTCCACATTCCTTGCGTTCACGAATGCACTGCGGTACGCGCGCGCCATTAAGATAAAGAATCAGACCGACTGGGAGCAGTGGAGCAAGACTGGCGCGCTGCCGTCGTACATACCAAGCAACCCGGCCAAGGTCTACGAGCACCACGGATGGCAAGGATGGGTACACTGGCTTGGCACGAGCAAGGTCGGCCTTGCAGGAGACGGCGGCACGAAAATTTGTCCTGAACCGATGACGCCCATTACATTCGCCGATGTGGATCGGTGTGGTGTTTGCCAGAGCAGCGGACTTTGTGCCTCCACAGCATGCGATTGGGCGCGGATTGGTGCCCTTGTAAAACGCAGCATTCCTGGCGCAACCGTGTCGAGACTCGAGCGTGTGACGGCACAGCATCAGGAAAAACAGTACGTCGATCATCGGGAGAACGAGGTGAAGCCCACCTCCGCCAACAACCGTGCAAATGAACAGATTTGTTTTCATGGCACGGGACAAACACATCCCAAAGATCTGCTTATCCAGAATGGCGGGATCGATCCTCGCGTAGGAAACGGCGGCTTTTATGGCAAGGGCACTTATGTTGCAGTCGACGCCTGCTACCCCGTCGGAGGCCGATTTGCACACCGATCAACTCCCGATGGCCGTACTGTGCATCTTCTCGTCGTACAGGTATGTATTGGCACCCCCTGTGAGATGGGATCGCGTGTGGACCACGAAACGCAAAATTTTCGGATGCCTCCTGTTCGAGTACCAAGCCTGCCACCCGTGTTTTACAACAGCGTGAAAGGTGGCCCGCACACCCCCACGAAGTCGGGAGACGGCATCGACGCCAGTGTTATGTACACCATTTACGATCGACATGCGATTCTGCCGAAATACGTTGTTCAACTGTCTTTGCCCGCTCCACAATGAGACGGCCAGACTTGTTCGTGTCGAACTCTGTCGAATTTCAACACTCCATGCCATAGTTGCTTTAGTACAGCAGTGCATGGATGAGCGGTTGATGACCTAGCAAGGTTGGTGTAAAGGCCTTAGTTACTGGCATTGGTTACCGCCCGACCTTTTTGATCGATTCCCAAAAAATACTTTTTGACTTAAACATTTAATTATTTAAATTTGATTAAATTTGTGATCGTGTCATCGAAAAGTTAAAAACATTAGCAAAAAGTGGTGTAAGGTGTGAGGCGAGCCTCGCGGCGCTACGCATATGTGTGTTGCATTTTTGCTGATCGAAATATCCTCTCATAAAGCCGCGCCGGAGGTAACAAGTACATTTCCCGACCCTTTACATTACATTTACGTTATGAAACACTAGAGTTTAGAACTTCGAAAAATTCGCCGGCCGATCCAAATTGGTCGCCCGATAAAAAAGTTCGGCGTATTGTCAAGTCTTGATGAAAAATAGTTTTGCACAACACAGCAGCCACAGAGAATCCCCGGCCCCTGTGCACCCGCTGCTGGCTGCGTTTTGAGACACGACTGCGGCAGTGACAGTGACGCGTGTCTTGACCTGGTACATCCGAACATCCGAACGAGGCAGAAAGCGTCAGCCAGTGTATCGAAAGAGCCAACCGCCAGAGGAAAAAAGAAAAAAGATCTTTTTTTTCGAGGCGCACGGTGTGCATGCACAACGGCCATGGAAGCACTGACAGATCACGGGCTGCCAGCATGCACGCGGACTACGGATCGCACGGCCCTCCTCTTGGCGGCACTTGGCACCCTGCTGCTCCTCTTCGTGAGCGACTATGAAATATCGTCAAGGTTTTCTTTGTTTACCAAGTCCACGAACTCCACGGCTCACGCCGTGCACGTGGCGCACCAGCGCGCGCACACGTTCGCCTCGGCTACCTCCGGCAAGCTCTTCACAGGCCACGTCACGCGGCAGTACCCATCTGACCGGCTTGTGTTTCAAAGAGGCGCACCGAGCATCGGAGGGAATGTCGCCTTCACAACGGCCTTTCCATCAGAGTGCACTTCGACAAAGTGGGGCGTCGTGACCACCATCTTCGAGCCGACCAAGTCGATAGAGAAGGTGGCCGCCCTCTCCGGCTGGTGCCTTGTCATCGTGGGCGACAGAAAGACCCCGCACAAACTGTACGAAGTCATGGCCGCCAAGAACAAGCGGATTGAGTACCTGAGTGCCGAGCGGCAGCAGCGCATGGCCGCTGACGAGTCTGTGCTGGCAGTTGGCGCATTTGTAAAGTCGTTGCCGTGGAATCATTTTGCGCGCAAAAACGTGGGCTATCTATTTGCCATTGCGCATGGTGCGCAACTCATGTTTGACTTTGATGACGACAATGAGCTCAAGCTCCCACATCTGCTGCCATGCGCGGACGGTTCTGGGGACTGCGACAGCCTTGTCGGATACTCTCCTCCTGACGCGACCCTTTTGGGCGACGTGACCAGCGCTGCTGCTAGTGAACCGGCTGCCGCCGGGGGCGGACTGCCGGTGTTCAACCCCTATCCTCTCATGGGAGCATCGATCCGCACATCGTGGCCCCGCGGGTTCCCGATGAATGAGATCAAAAGTGCGAAGGCTGGCTGGGGCTTGAACGTGAACCTGAAGGAAGGGGATGTTCCCTCTGCCACGATCCCTCTTGACCGCGTCGGCACGATCCAACTCCTCGCAGACCACGACCCGGACGTTGATGGGATTTTCCGCCTAACACAGTCCGTGCCCTGCGGGTCTCACCACTTTTCTTTTCGCGCGCCAGCGGAGAGTGACAGCAAGCAGACATCGCTCGTTCTCCCCCGCGGCGTCTACACGCCGACCAACGCCCAGGCAACAGTGCACACGTACAAAGCCCTGTGGGCGACACTCCTTCCCATGACCGTACACGGGCGTGTGAGTGACATTTGGCGTGGTTATTTCGCAGAGCGCACCTACGCCGATCTGGGTTTGTCCGTCGCATTTGCCGCACCTCGAGTGGACCAGTTCCGCAACCCGCACGACTACCTGGCCGACATGTCTGCGGAGCAGGACCTGTACTTCAAGTCGGGTATTCTCGTTGAGTTTTTGTCAACGTGGGAGTGGGACGAAAGTACAGGCAGCAGAGAACCGTCGGTGCCAGCGCTGGCACCCCGCCTCGAGCAGCTGGCTGTTGCATTGTATGAGCGTGAGTTCATTGAGATTGAGGACGTGGTCGTCCTGCAACACTGGATCCGTGCACTAATGGCTGTCGGGTACACATTTCCGTCGCCATCCAAAGCTCCAAATGCACATGTTCCGACGCTGGTCAAGGACAAACTCCTAGGTGAAGGACGTTGCAGGATCAACAAAGCGCAGGCCTCCTCATCGGCTAAGGCTCAAGCGGCTAAGACCAAGACCAAGGCCGCAGCGGCAAAGGCCTACGCAGCGGCCAAGGCCTACTGCGATGCGTGCAAGCCCGGCGAGACTGCCAGGGACGGCGGCGGCTGCGCAGACTTTTGTTCCGACGCTGGCTATTGCGGCACCAGTGCTGCGTACCAGAGTGTTGATTGCCGGCAAGAGCCAATGTTTGCCCAAAAAATGGCAGAGAAACGACGCCGTGAGCATCTAGCCAGAACGCTCGTAAAAAAGGCGCTGCTGCCTGGTAACTACAATGCAAAAATAGCTTCCCGGGGAGGGTCGGCGTCGCCCCGTGGCGGAGCCTGGCCTGCACCGCCCAAGCTGACCGAGGCGCAGAAAACTCGCGACATCACCCTGCTGTATTACAGTGAATGGTTCGGCCAAAGGGTAGTGCCGTACAGGGGTACCTTAAACGCGTGCCCGTCAAGGCCCAACAGACATGCGGGAAAGTGCAACGTTATCATCAACACAAGCAAAGCAGATGAAGCCGACGCTTTCATCGTCCATGCGCGAGACTATACTGAGCCAGCGGAGCAGTACGCGGACAAGCCTTGGATTCTTACCTGCCGCGAGAACCCGGCGTACTCTCCCGCGATGCGTGATGATAGTAAAATGTCCAAGTTCACGTATGAGTCAACGGCGCGACCTGACTCGGATTTTCCGTTTCCTTCCTGGATCTCAGATGCATCTGGGACGGGGGGGCGCGGTCCCGACACAACGGATGCTCTAGTGCCGTTTGCCGAGAGAGCGGCGGCACCTGTCATTGCCACTATGACTAATTGCGAAACGGGACGGACGGCATACATGAAAGAGCTCATGAAGCACATCACGGTGGACAGCTACGGCAAATGCCTGCACAACAAGGACGGTTTGGTTGCGAGATACGACCCCGGATTTAGAGCGAAGATGAAGCGAAGATCGCGGAGTTACAAGTTTACGCTTGTATTTATGAACGCCGATTGCGACATGTGGGTGGACACGCGTCTCCTGTTCGCACTCGATACGGGATCGATCCCCATATTCATGGGCACCTGGGACGTCGATGTCTTTCTGCCCGGGATGGAAGACGCCATCATCAAGGTTGCCGATTTCCCGTCGCCCAAGCACCTCGCTGAGTACGTGAAGATTGTCGCGGAGGATGAGGTGCTGTTCGACTCTTATTTGGCGTGGAAGAATCGTGGAAAGGTGAACTACACGGGCACAGAGATGGAACCGGTAGAGAGCAACATGTTGTACTGGTTCTGTAACCTGTGCGATCGCGTTCGCGAGGACCCGCGGGCGCACCGCGGAAGGATCAAGGCCGACAAGTGTACGAGTCGCAGCACTGCGGACTGGCTCCCCACGCCCAAGAAGCCTTCCACCACTGGTTCCTGAACTGAACTGAACGTAGTGGGACTAAAAGTGCAACGCTGTTTAGGCGCCTGTTCCTGATGACGGCCAGGGGCGACGCTTTATTATTAACTCCCAAGCGCCTTTACGGACAGTATCCTGATTCGGTTTTTATTACATTCAACCATTTACTCAACGGTTTACGGACATACACCCGAATGCCTGGCCGGGGCCCTTGTGCGTACAACGATTAAGGGGTGTATTACGTGTATAATCATGATTATACACATAATACATGTAGTAATTGTATGTCTACTGATCTCCATCTTCAAGATGGGATCTTCGCAATTCTATTGAATAAAGATATTTCTATTGAATAAACATATTTCTTTGGAGAGTTTTAATACTATGAACGAGGTGTGCACGCCAAGGTCCCCTTCAGCCTGCGTGCTTGATATCCGCGTTGCAAACGCCACCATGGCAAGTTTAAAAATACGATCAATGGTCTGCAGGATATGCCTTTGCACAACCGTGGACACCCGAAGAACTGTACTCGGCGGCAAATACAACGAAGGCCGAACGCCCATTTACCCCCACACATGTGTAGCGGTTCCTTTCTGATCTCAGCATGTGCTCAGAATGTCATGTCAGAAAAGGTAAATGGGAGGACAAGGCGCAAGACCTCGGCGCCCGCCGTTTGCGGCAGTTGTTTGGTGTTTTTGTCAACCGACGTTTGTGTGTTGATGGCGTACTCTTTCACGACGGCTCGAAGCTTGCCAAAATTATCAGGGTACTTGGCGAAAAGGGTGTCAAGCGCGGCCGCCCGAGCGGGTTCGTAGGTGTACTTGGGATTGTGGTCTTTTTTGTAAGCTGTTTCGTGTGGCCGCATCACTGTTTCGTAATAGTACGTGTTGACGTACGTGTTATTGAGCAGCCTGGCATCGGGGTTCTTTTTTATAAACTGTGTTATGGGGGCAGAAATCCCGGGGTGCCCGAACCGGTCAACCTGCCGCACCAAAAAAGTGTCGGGCGGGTAACACGGCAGGATGATGTTCTTACAGTTGATTTGCATGGCCTCTGCGTGCATCACGATAGTTTTTCCGGGGATGCCGTCGATGCATCCCAACGTATATGACTCCGGAGTTCCGTTGGTTACAATAACGTCTTTGTCGAATCGCAGATAGTCACACGGAGCGTCCTGCACGAACGCGTGTTTCCCGATGAAGCTGACGCGCGTGTTGCTAAAATCAAGGCACTCCAGCTTCAAAGTTCTGCCGTTCGGCGGCACATAACCGTCCCGACGTGAGCTGAAGGCGCAATGCAAGATGTGCACCACGCTGCCCCACGCAATCTGCCTGAGTGGGTTGCCAAGAAAACATTCCTGCCCGAGCGTGATGTTTGCGCCCGTCGGGAACACGAGCGATTTCAGCCCATGTGCCGCTGACGCTTCTTCTGGGTCTACACAGAACGCCGCGCGTCCAACGTGCCACAAATTAATGCAGTGGGCCATGTCGATGTGCTCGATAACAATGTCGGACCAGCCCGTATTAAAGGCCGATTCATGAACAACTTCTACTGCCGTGGGGAGGATGACCGTAATCAGGATCAAATTTGGCCGTTTACTGCGGTGCCAGGTCATGACGAGGGCCCTTCGAGCAGCGTCGCCATTGACCCATATGTCTCTGCCGTCTAGGTACTCGATGTAGTTTTCCAGGAAATCTACAGGGATAGAGGTTGCCTGCAGGGCTCGGAGGTCCAGGATGCTGTCGTTGATAAATTGCGGAAGCAGGCCTTCGAAAAAACTCTTGTGTGTTCGAATAAAATCATGGGCATTCCATCTCGCCATAATGCCTTTTTCTGTTTCCGGCGGCATACGTACCCGCCGGAGGCGCCATAGCTCTCCGTCCATGCCGAAAGTGAATGCATGCACGCGCGCACGGACAGTGCTTTATACCACAGGCAGTGTGCTGTGCTATGATTTTTCAGGCGGAGAATAAGCCATTTGTGCCGAGATAGAGCAGACATGGCACTATTGGCAGTGTGTTCATTTCGAGAACACAACCCCCCGCATTGATTTGCGCATACCTGCGCTCATGTTCCTGCGCTGCCTGTACACACCATTTGTCCGTATTTTTGTAAACCGCAAACGTGGCTGTCTGGTATACCAGACAAGTCCATCTCGTTTGTAGATGCTCATGTCTTTGAGCATATGCCGTAAGTCGCTAGCAGCATCTTTATATTCGGCAATTAATTCCCATAGCTGCGTGCCTCGCGGTGCTTTCGCGGCGAGGGTGTGCACTAGCGACTGCTTGTCATATATGTTGTATTTTGTCGTTTTTCGCACCATTTCTTTAGACTTGTCAAAAAAACGAAAAATACGCGGATCTGTATTCTTACGGATGTGTGCCAAAAAATCAGCACGCGTGTTCGAAGGGAATCGCGTGATTGCGAACTCATCGAGCGCCTGCCGTTTGTTGCACACGACCAATTCATTAATGGCGTCATTAAACGTATGTGTTTTGCCAGCGGTGTTAATACAGTCGTGGTGAGATGCGAGATGCGTTATCCTGTGGACTCGCCATGGGTGTGTGTCCACTGGCATCACGGATGCGACGAGGGATTCTGTAATACGTGTATTGTGCAAAAGAGTGTGCGCGATAACAAACTCAGATGCGACTGTTTCGCAGGCTGTGCACATTGCGCGGAGACCGGGACACAAGTTACACTGTGCATCTGACGGCATCGACTCCGCATTCCTTGAAGAATTCGTCGAGCCCCGAGTATTGTTTGCAGCAGCTGCCACAGAACACATCGCCGTTGCAACTGTAGTATTCAGGCGGCGCGACATTGGCGGAAGACAGAGTACACGTCGACGTCTCGATGGTGTGTTGTGAGCCTGCTGGCACGATGGTATTAGTATTGTCCATGGCTGCATGGACATTGGGCATGATGCAGCTTAATCTGGATTGCACACACCGACTATGGCTTGCTACCCTCCACACGCTTGGCAACAGCCCCACGAACGTTTCTACAGGAAGAGTGCCTTGTGTGACTGCGTTGCAGACCAGCGCAATGTCTACAACAGTTACCACGACAGGGCACTGAACTGCCACGGATATCGACGGAGACAGCCGCGCGCGTGCGCCAGATTCTGAATCCATGGCAGGCCACAGTGTGCTGTACATGGCATGCACTACACTGAATGCGTGGCTCTGTATTTCAATCTTGACCGAAACCTTAACACACACCGCGTGTATTCCGCGCATACTTTCGGGTGCCACGTGCGTTGGCATGCCACGGTCGTTGTAAATCATCTTGACTGTACAGGGTCGTCCCATTATTTGTCCAATTGTAAAAACGCCTTTCCGCAGAACAGCGTCTTTTAGTGATTCGGACGTGCCAGTTCGCCACAGAACCGGGCCACTCGTAGCCCTTGGACAGCTGTGTATGTGTGATTGAAATTCGTTTGCGGACGGCCATCTTGGAAAAATACAGCCATCTGGGCACACAGCCATACCCGAAACAAGTGCATAGAGTGCTCCGTGCATCCGTACAACCGATTCGCCTTGGCACTTGCCGCACCAAAGGCTGTTACTTCGTCCGCGAACCACGCATCTGGCACAACACCAGTGACGACCGCCGCGGCAGTAATAGGCCACGCCGGAGATCGTCGTTCTTAGTTCATGCGACTGGTGTCCGCACAAGCACGGACCCAACATGCGCGGTTCTTGTATTTTGGACAAGTGCGGCGCGCCATCACTTGTCTGGTTGTCGTCGCTGTCCTTTACGCCACAGGAATCCACCGATGTGATTGAATGGCTCGACGGCATTCTTGGGTGTTGCACCTCAACCAACTACTGGTTCGCGGTGGATATAGTTGAATTCATTGCTAAACTGAGTATGCCTGGCCACCTTGTCACATATCGGGATCTGTCAACGACTGCATACCGACCTTTCCTGACACAGGACGAACGACTGTCTATTTTGTGTGGGGGGCAGTTCCGCAAGAACACCAGCGTGCGTGTCCGAATGTATACACACAGTTGCCATCACGCTCGGTTCACTAGTATGCAGCACGCAGAGGTTGCGGCGGCTGCGTCGACAGATCTGTCGCGCACAAGGCTGAAATCGGCTATTGGTGCCTATGCACGTGATTGCACATTTAAGGTGCACGGCGATTTTTTCCTGCACAAATCGATTGAGGTTGCGTATCTTCCCGTCTGGATGGCCTCGGCGCTCGAGAAGACGGAGACACCTTATCAAATACTGGCAGACGACCAGGGAGATGCTACAAACGACGCAGTAGACCCGCTCAGGTCCACGTCTATTGGCGATCGAATTGCAAAAATCAATTTTGATGCAGAAATCGAACCAATCGAGTTTATCGCGGTGATGTCAGTGGTGATGGAGCTAGTAGGCGATACAGGATTTGGCGTGCTTGTAAACAAGGACATCTGCATACAGACACCTACAGCATTTCCTGTCCCCTTCGTACACATGTACAACGGGGCTCACGAATACGGATATGTAACAAATGACACGGTCATTCGAGTTAAAGCAAACAGTCTATTCGAATTTCTATTGACGTGGCTCGATGCATGCTGCCAGCAGAAAGCAGACGTTCCTGCACTCATTTTCGATATGGCCATCGCCATAACATCTGGTCGGAACGTAGCAGCCACCTCCGTTATTGCACAATACATAAACGAATGATCGGACACGATAACATCCAAATAGATTGGCCGTGTATTTGTTAACTTAGTGCTATATTGACACGACATACATTCTGCACATGCAGGCATCCTACTGCTGGCACGGATGGTGCATGATTGCAAGAAATTCTAGCGCGGTCTCTCCGCTTATGACTGTAATGTGTGGCTCTCCGGGAAGTGTATCGTGCCAGCGCAGAATCCCAACAACGACGCCTGTTCTGTCGATCTGTGTCGTAATAAACCCAATTTTGGGGATACGGTGCCACGTCGTGTGCCGGTGAAGAAACTCCTCTGGACATACCAAGGATTGTGTTTGCTGTACTACACTGAGTGCGTTCACATCCCACCTTGCGTGCGTGGTCGCGGTTGACGAACACAGCTGCCGTTTGCCGTGCGTATGCAGAGCAACGTGCAGCAGGAGATGCCGCAGTTGCGAGTCTTCTTGCAGCGTGTTGATGAACGGCTGTTTTTCGCAACACAGTGGTTCCGACGTCCAGTTCGCAGACGCAGCAATCTTTAATGCAACCGTTCGTACCGTTAGGAATGCTCCGCAGCACTTGCAAACCCACGTGTGTGCTTGCTGCACGGGACTAGACTTGCTCATATTAGGACGCGCAGAAATTTGCCGTATGTGAACCGCCAAAATAATGTTTGTGTGTGTTGAATGTTCTTGTCCTTCTCTTCAAACGGAATTCTTACGTCGGCTAGAGTCTATGGGGAATTGCGTCGTACGACCATCTGCGTGGCTTTTGAAATTACCTCGCACTCACGCAAATTGGCTTGCTTGGTATGTTGTTGTTGGCAAAATTGATGCTGGATTGACATATGTTCACGGGTCACCGGACACCGTGTCTTCCACACGAGAGATGCATTTGCTTCACGGACGTGCAAATGATGTACTCGTGCCGCGTATCCACGTTCTCGTCACATCACACCTTTCGTGCATGTGCACATCTGCGTTCGAGGACGAGCGTGCGCTCTGCCAAATGCTGAAGAGCAAGTGCTTGTTTACTGTCTGACATTTATAAAAAATTATGAAACTGTTTCTCTGTCCGACGAGAACCCCAAGGGCTTTTGTCAGGTTTCTTTGCGACTTCTCCACATAAATTCCACACCACAATCGAAAAGATGAAAGCGACTATTCCTGCCAATATCCATAAGAGCACTTCGTCAGTTGTATCCGCCTCTTTGAGTGGGAGTGTTGGACTGCTACTCGTACTCGTAGTTGAACTGCTACTCGTACTCGTAGTTGAACTGCTACTCGTACTTGTATTTGTTCCGTTGGAAATAGAGGTAGATGGCCCAAAAGAGTCGCTGGTGCTAGTAGTGGAGGCGGTTATGGACGATGAGGAAGTAGCAGTGGACGTTGACGATGAGGTAGAAGTAGCAGTGTGCGTTGACAATGAGGTAGAAGTTGTAGATGGCATTGAAGAGTCGCTGGTGCTAGTAGTGGAGGCGGTTATGGACGATGAGGAAGTAGCAGTGTGCGTTGACAATGAGGTAGAAGTTGTAGATGGCATTGAAGAGTCGCTGGTGCTAGTAGTGGAGGCGGTTATGGACGATGAGGAAGTAGCAGTGTGCGTTGACGATGAGGTAGAAGTTGTAGATGGCCTTGAAGAGTCGCTGGTGCCAGTAGTCCGGGTGGACGTTGACGATGAGGAAGAAGTAGTGGACGTTGACGATGAGGTAGAAGTAGCAGTGGACGTTGACGATGAGCTGGAAGTAGCAGTGGACGGTGACGATGAGGTAGAAGTAGCAGTGGACGTTGACGATGAGGTAGAAGTAGAGTTGATAATTGCTCCTGGCACAACTTGAAAGCATATACTTTGCTGATACGTATCTGAAAGCGTATCCTCATGCACAGTTTCTCCTGGTTTGATTCTATTTGAAGCCGCACCTGGACCAGTTACTTGCCACGTTGTACCCGTCGTGCCGTGTAAGTGAGTCGTAGGGTTTTCAGCAAGTCCATACAGCGCGCAAAACGCATTAGGTTCGCATGAGACTGCCGTACAGGTCTGAACAGCCTCTGCAGCGTATAAACACGTTTCACATGTTATGAGATCCACGTTGGTGTATGATTGGGCATGCTGAGTGATACTGACAGCGTTTGTGCACCTTCCTTGTCCGATTCTTTTGAACCGACTGGGAATATCCGTAATGTGCCATGCGTCCCTTACGTTGCAGGTACCTTCTTGATTATTCTCAGGGTAATTTGCATGTACTTGCAATGTGTCGTTGTTTTGGATTATATCCCGTGTAAACCCGTTATCGGCGACTGTGCCGTACAAAAGGCATGTACCCAACTTCCATGCGTATGCCCTGCACGTTACAGATGAAGCAGTCGTGACGGCAGCCGTGACTTCTTTGTCACAGTATTGCTTGCATTCTTCGTCAGTGTTTACATTGGTTTTAGAGTATTGTCCTAGTGTGCTGGTTGCTCCAATGCCGGATGCTTTGCACCCGCTGCCACCAAGATCATCGTAAGTATAGTTAAGACCGCTGATGCTGGACGACGGCGACGTGCTTGTGGACGATGCGCTGCTGGACGACGACGACGTGCTTGTGGACGATGATGTGGGTGAAGCGACGTCCTCTTGCAGATTCGTACAATCATCGCCGTAGAAGTCCTCAACACAGTCGCAATGGGCCCAACCAGATTGGTTAACTCGACAGATTCCATTGATACACCCTTTTGTGCAGGGGCTGCTGCTGGACGACGACGACATGCTTGTGGACGATGCTCTGGACGACGACGACGTGCTTGCGGACGATGAGCTGCATTTCCCTCCTACTGTACCTGGTTTGTTTTGTTTGACGAAGCACCGAGCGTCTGTGGCATTGTCCCCTTTAAATGCGACTACTGCATACGAGTGCAAGCACGGCGCAAAATCTGGCGCCGTCTGGCATATCGTTGTTATGGCCCCGTCCGCCAAGTACGTGATGTTGTTTATCGGCACGTTGTGGTATGCATAGCCGGAGATGTCGTATGGGTTTGCTCGTCCGAATAAATTGTTGCCCTGCAACAAACATGAGACAGTGTCGTTGGAAGCGTTTTGGGAAAGTGTCGTGATGGTTAACGCACTGCATGTGAGCAGACTGTCACAGGCACGTTTGCAGACCGCCTCTGTAGAGTTGTTCGTGGAGTACGTCAATTGCTTAATGCCACTCGTTTTTTCGTTTATGCACGTACCGTTATGTTCTGTGTACGCTTCCGACACAAAGCTCTGATTGGCGGTGCATTTCACGGTGTCTATTGTGATCAGTTCAAGAGATGTTGTTGCGCTGGTGCTGACCGACGACGACGTGCTTGTGGACGACGAGCTGCTGGACGACGACGTGTGTGAAGTACTGCTCGTGGCAGACGAGGAAGACGATGTAACTGAGTGAGGAGATGGACCATCAGAAGTTGTCGTTTGCGCATTTTCGCAACCTTCGCCCTTGGAATTGGCGCCACACTCGAACATGCACACATAGGGTTTTTTGGCGGCACAGTCGGCGTCATTCCATTGCCCAAATGTATCATTCGAGGGAGTGACGAACATTTCCACACAATCTTCGCTTCCTGTGGCGTTGCAGTGTAACAGAACGTCGCAAGATAATATATCGGTGTTGCAGATGTCGGTTGGTTCATCCGATCCAAAGTTATTGTACATATTGGTCGTTGTGTTGTCGCTCCATGTGAACAATGATGCGTTGCATCCTGCTTCCGCGTCCTGGTCGGTGTAGCCGATCCACACGCTCGTTTCGGAAGAATTCAGAGGTGCGTCCTGGGTTATGTTAACCACGTGTTCTTGCTCTGCGTGGCTGTGAATGCTAGCGAGGTGGCCGCCGAGATAGACGCAGGCATCCTCGGCATTCGCCCAGGTTTTCGGTGTTTGGTAGACCCTGTACTCAGTGCATTTCCCTCCTTTGGTACCTGGTTTGTGTTTTTTGACGAAGCACTGAGCGTCTGTGGTATTGTCCCCTTTTAATGTGGCTAATGCATACGGGTGCAAGCACTCGTCGCTTTGTGGGGAATGATGGCATTCCAGTTCCATATACCCCTCCGCCACGTACGTGTTGTTGTTAATCGACACGTTGTGGTATACATAGCCAGCTGCTACGGCGGGTTTTGCTTCTCCGAATAAATTGTTGCCGTGCAACAAACATGAGACAGTGTCGTTGGGATCGTTTTGGGAAAGTGTCGTGATGGTTAACGCACTGCATGCGAGCAGACTGTCACAGGCACGTTTGCAGACCGCCTCTGTAGAGTTGTTCTTGGAGTATGTCAGTTGCAGACTGCCATTCGTGGCATTGTTTATGCACTTACCGTTAGATTCTGTGTACGCTTCCGGCACAAAGTTCTGATTGGCGCTGCATTTCACGGTGCCTATCACCATTAGTTCAAGAGATGTTTTTGTGCTGGTGCCGCTGTCTGTCAGTGCCGGATCCGTGGAGAGATAGGCCGACTGGGCTTCCATGTCAGTTTCCCATCTTTCGTGCAGCGCTGATGCATTAATAGTATTGTCCGCCCCAACTTGACTTATGTTTTCACCGCCGGCAGAACCAATCTCCATTCCTATGCCTAAGCCGCACACATTTTTTACATAGTCGCCGGTCTTATTGAAGGTCGATGTGTTATCGTCGCATGTCAATCCGATCGTCTTAATATCGTCTACTGTCACGTCCACAAATGTTGCGCGGACTGAGCCAGCTCCTGAGACAAAGCGCACGGTTTTGTTTCTGCCAATGTTCGCATAGACAGTAGCATCCGGGGGAACCTCAAAGGGGCCATCGTATCTCTCCATATCGAACATGGCGATGGACCCTTCCGCTCGGATATCGGCGTCGTTGCAGTAGCTGGGAAAACTGGACACGTTAATGCTTGTATTGTGCATCGCCCGCGCGAGAATGGTCTGAATGTTTGATTTTGCACGCTTGGTGTTGCGAGAGTCTTGCTCTGTACAGCCTTTTTTGTTGAAGCTTTTGGTTTGTTCTATCACGTTTCGTGCCTTGGTGTGCCCTGTGAAGTTGCATAGCACAGAACCCGTGATGCAGTATCGCACGGCCTTCTCCTCGCTGGAATCGGGTTCAATGTAATTAGTTCTTATGCCTAGATCCCCAAATAATGCGACAATGACCTCGTTATACGCCGTACAACCAAGACCTATGAGAACATCAATAGCCGTCTGATTGAAATTGATATCATTAACCACCGCGTTGGGATCATGTGAAAAATCACCGGTCATATTGTCATAGTGATTATCGACAGGGGTAGGGTTGGTATTGGTGTCGTAATAAATGCGGGCTTGGGCATCGCACGAGAGAGCCGTGTCAGTGGTTGTAGTTGTGGTTGTAACTGTACTTGTCGTTGTAGTTGCAGTAGACGTTGACGATGAGGAAGAAGTAGTAGTGGACGTTGACGATGAGGTAGAAGTAGTAGTAGTACCGTACGTCGCGGTGGTTGTAGTAGTACCGTACGTCGTGGTGGTTGTAGTAGTCGCTGTCGTCGTGCGCTTCCTATAACACTCGTATCCCGCATGTCCTGTCGTATTCTCTAATGTGTCACTGTCACCGTTGCCTGGGACAAAGGTCCATCCGTCCAGCAGCCGCGTGGTGGCATTCGGTTCAACCCGACCCGCAGAGGTGTCATAGAGTGAGTCGTCTCTGGTCAGATAGTTGCCATACACGCTACAGCCGTCCCAGCGTTCTTGGTACCCGACACACGCGTTCAACATGGTGCAAATGGCCCTGCATTCAATGTAAGAAGGCCCAAAATCCTGCTTGTATGCCTTTGGCCAATCACCTGCGTTGCTCATGCACAGGCCAGTGCCCAGAAAAATGTACTCGAATACGGCGTCGGTGTTGACAACGATTGGGTCTTTGGCAAAGCATGTATAGCTAGTTTTGTTGTTAGCCTGTGTGATGAGAGTGCCACCATCACCATCAGATGTGATGAATCCACTGATTAGGTGCCCTAACATCAACTTGCTGTTGAGTTCGGCATGGGTGTTGCCTGGGAACACGTAAACGGAACACGTACGTGCGTCATGGTCGAAGCCAGCGCAGTATGCCCCGAGACCCTGGCAGAGGTAAATGCATTTTTCTTTCGTTTCGTCCGCTACCGCGTAAAAATAATGGTCGTCGTCGTAGGGACCAGTCGAATCATCTTCGCGGAAGTCATGTATATCAAATGTATATGAATACGAGCTGAGACGTGTCCCAGTATCGAAGCCGTCTACGCACTGACCGAAGCCTATAAACTCATATCCAGTTTGAACAGGCACAGTAACGTGTGATGTCGATGTAGTTGCAGCAGTTTCTGTAGTCGCTGTCGTCGTGCCCTTCCTAAAACACTCGAATCCCACATCTCCTGTCGCATTCTCTAATGTGTTATTGCCACCGTTGGTTAAGATCAAGCTCCATCCTTCCAGCAACCCCGCGGTGGAATTCGGTTCAACAAAGGTGCCATAGTATGAGTCGTGTGCCGTCAGACTGTTGCCATACACGGCACAGCTGCCAGAGTTGTACGCACGTTCATCTTGGTACCCGATACACTGGTCCAACATGGTGCAAATGTCCCTGCATTCAATGGAAGAGGGCCCAAAAGATCTATTGTAGTGCCTTGGCCAATTGCCTTCGTTGCTTATGCATTGGCCATGGCCCATAGAAATGTACTCTACGGCGTCGGTGTTGACAACGTGTGCTGTCGTTGTGGTTGTAGCAGTTTTGTTAGTCGTTGTCGTCGTGTTCTTACTATAACAGTTGAATCCGGATGTGGTTTGAAACGGACTGCTTGTCAGTGGCACTAACGTGTTATTGCCGTTGTTTGGATGTGCATTCCAATCCCACATGTCCGGGAAGTTTGAGTTCTTCAGATCGTTGCCAAAGAGACCACAACTCAACGTTGCTTGGGTGTACCCGATGCACTCGTCTAAGCTGGTGCAAATGTCCATACAGTCATCGGAGGATTTACCAGAACGCCAATAGCTACGTGGCCAAGAAAACTCGCCGCTTCTGCACATGCCATCGCCCAAAAAAATGTACTCTATGGTAATGGGTGCGATGGCCGTGCCTGTGGTATTCGTGGTTATATTTGTTCTGTTGGACATAGAGGTCGAGGGCCCAAAAATATCTTCGGTGGTGGTGATTGCAGGAGTTTCGGTAGTCGCTGTCGTCGTGCCCTTCCTAAAACACTCGAATCCCACATCTCCTGTCGCATTCTCTAATGTGTTATTGCCACCGTTGCTTAAGATCAAGCTCCATCCGTAAAGCAGCCCCGTGGTGGAATTCGGTTCAACAAATGTGCCATTGTATGGGTCGTGTGCGGTCATATTGTTGCCATACACGGCACACCCCCCAGAGAGTGCGTACCGGCTTTGTCGGTTGCGGACCGTCCGTCCATCGTGGTACCCGATACAGTGGGCCAGCATGGTGCAAATGTCCCTGCATTCAATGGAAGAGGGTACGAAAGGTTCTTTGTAGTGCCTTGGCCAATTGCCTTCGTTGCTTAAGCATTGGCCATGGCCCATAGAAATGTACTCTACGGTAGCTGCCGGTGTTGACGCGGGTAGTAAGATATGGCGCACGCCGGCCAACATACTCAACTTTGCATAACACCATTCGTTGAAGTGCGCATATGTCTCGCGAAAGTGGTACGATGTTACTTGACAAGGGCATTCATGCCCTTCGGGGAGAAAATGGCTGTGGCAATCCCTTCTGAGGTTGTCGTCGTGATATTTTACAGTAAACGAGGCGCATCTGTCCGATGTGCAAAATTCGTTGCACTTTCTGGTTGTGTTCCACTCGGAGATCGTGCGGTCACTAGAAAAACCTATGTCGTCAACCCCCCAACAGGGACCTTTGCCAATGTCTATGTAATGCGGTGCAGTGGTCGTTGTAGTGATCGTTGTAGTGATCGTTGTAGTTGAGGCTGGAAAATGTTTTGCATAACACCGGTCGTTGGAGTGCATATATGTCTCGGATATTATTTCACAAGGGCATTCATGCCCTTCGGGGAGAAAATGGCTGTAACAATCCCATCTGAGGCTGTCGTCGTGATATTCAACAGTAAATGCGGCGCATCTGTCCGATGTGCAAAAGTCGTTGCACATTCTGGTTGTGTTCAACTCGGAGATCGTGCGATCATATGAAAATATGCCGCCAACCCCCCAACAGGGACCTTTGCCAATGTCTACGAAATACGGCGTAGTGGTCGTTGTGGTGATCGTTGTAGTTGCAGTGGTCGTTGTAGTTGAAGTTGGGGCTGGCAACTGGCTGCCGAAGAGCCAGCATTCGAGCATGTATTCGCTAAAACCATGGATCTCATTTTGATGTAAAAATTCTTTGTAGAAGAGAAGCGCAGCGCATGCGGATATGCTTGTGCACAGCTCTTTGCACGTTTCAACGGTGCCGTTGAAAGACAGTTTACTATAATTTGGGGTATATCGTTGCGAAGTGTCTGCACAATAATTATTGCCCATGTAGGTGTACTCGACAGTGGTTGTGTTCGTGCTGCTGCTGGACGAATCGACAGTGGTTGGAATCGATTTTGCGTAGCACCGTAATACATCCGGATGCGTATCTCCCGACACATTTGCGAACGAATTGTTGCCGCCGTTGCCCGGGCCATATGTAAATGATGCCAGCAGTCCCAAAACCATGTTGTTGTCTGCAGTTGTTGTGAGTGCCGTGTCGGTTGTGGTACCTGAATGCAGTGTGGTGGCATCAGTCGCATTGGTCGTCGTGGCAATCGATTTGATGTAGCACAGAGTTGTTCCGGATCTCGGTAGGCTGCTGCTTGCACCACCACTCCATTCACCGTTCTCCCAGGAGCCGTCCGGATTCTTCTCGTTCTGTATTATCACGTCGTTCTGCAGAAATACCCTGCACGATGCATTTATGTACCGTTCTACGGCGACACAAGGTGCGCCAAATTCATTGCACTTTCTCTTGCATTTCTCGGTTGTAATTTGGTCATTCTGCGTAAAGTCGTTTACAAACGTATACAATGCCCCGTAAATGGCCGTGCTGTTGCATGTACCGTCATGGTCAATGTACTCGTGCTGTGGCATTGCCAATGCCGTGTCAGTGGTTGTGGTTGTCGTTGTAGTGATTGTGACTGCCGCGTCGATGGTGGTGTCTGGTGGACGCTCGACGCACGTTCCCGTAGCGTTAGTGTAATTGTGCGCATCTGCCAGCGCTAGTTCCCAGCAGCATCTTGCGTTCTCTTCGCACGTGTATCTGTCGGTATACAAACTGCAATTGGCGGCCGGCTCTGCTGTGGTAATGGGTGCGGTAGTGGTGTTTGTGGTGATGGGTGCGGTGGTGGCGTTTGGTGGACGCTCGGCGCACGTTCCCGTAGCGTTAGTGTAATTGTGCGCATCTGCCAGCGCTAGTTCCCAGCAGCATCTTGCGTTCTCTTCGCACGTGTATCTGTCGGCATACAAACTGCAATTGGCGGCCGGCTCTGCGGTGGTGGTAGTAGCAGTGGACGTGGTGGTCGTGATTATATTTGTTCCGTTGGACAAAGAGGTCGAGAGCCCAAAAGAATCTTTGGTGGTGGTTGTGGTGGTGGGTATGGAGGAGGGGGTTGTGGTCGTATCTGTGGGATTTGGAGCAATGCTAAATTGCTGCTTGGAATAACATGTAGCAGCAAAATCCGCTGCTGGCTGGTGTGCGTGTGCGATTGCCCTGTTGCCGGTGCCAGCTGTAGAACCCCAGCCGTTCCATATCCACCCTGGTGCAGGGTCGGCTAGGAATGGCTCAGAAGAATTCGAGTCATAGTCCGATGTGAACTGCTTGGCAAAACAATGGATGCCAGTCGAATCGTCTGTTTCGTTGATGACAAGTCTGTGACTGTTCAGGCCCGCCGGCTGTGGCGATTCCATTATGAGAGCCCAGTCGGGTGGCAACATGTTTCGCGTGGCATTTGGCAGTGCGCTGCCGTAGACGCTGCATATCGGATAGGCTATTGAGGAATAGTTCTTTGCACCGACGCTGTACGCAACGCATGCTGCTGACAGGGTTGTGCACATGCGTCTGCATACGTTCTCGTCGCTGGTGTTCTTGTAATAAAATCTTGGTGTGCCCCCCCCCGCGGTACGGCAGTAACCGTCGCCTACGCTAGCATAGGCGGGATGTTGTTTTTGCCGCGCGGATGTGGACGCGAATAGCACACACGAACTTTCGTCCCGGGTCTGGTATGCGACACACCCGGTTAATAAGTCTGTGCATGTCTTCCTGCACATGCTACTGTTCGTGTAAAAGCTGAAATACGAATCTGGGAGGTTCCCGTCGGGGTCTTCGCACTCACCGTGGCCTATGAGATCATATGCAATGCGTTTGCTATAACACGTCGTTGGATGATTGTTTGGGCTAGGGACGGACACGCTTCTGAGCCTGTTATGGTCGTTGCCTTGGGTGAACTTCCATCCACGGAGCGGCCCGGCAGTGAAATACCCGGTGTCATTGATCCCATATGCGTGCTGGTATAAATGATTGCCATATAATGTGCAATTGTACAGAAGTGTGCTGTTGTTGTCGTAGTGTGTGTCTTGCGGTATGTGGCCGTCGCCGACGTCGAACCCGATGCATGCTAACGTCAGGTTGCTGCAAGTGGCACGGCAGTCACTAATATTGGCATTAACGTGACTTGGATAAGTGTTCTGCGGATTACTATATCCCCAGACAGTCATGCCTTTGCTGCTGCAGAAGCCACTGCCTAGAAGATCATACTCGCCCGTGGGTTCATCGTCGTCTACATCGTCGTCGTCTGCATCCATCTGCGATCCCGATCCCGATGTTAGCTCGTCTTCGACAGTCGAAATTGTAATCGGGCTCGTGCTCGTACTCGTACTAGTACTGACAGTGAAAGTATGAACGGAATGGGTTGTTGTGTTGCTATACGACGACGTGGTTGCAACGGCTCCTGTGGCTTGGAGCAGATTGGATGTGTACGACACAAACATACATCCGAATGCAGCAGCCCATTTTCGATTTGGCTGCTGTATTTGGCAGCCCGCCATCATCAACTAAATTTGTATGTATCAACGAATTCTGATCATAACCGATCGACTTTGCTTATATGAGTGCAGTGTGTATTCTACAATGGCTGTGAACATGAGTCCGTGACACGTCGAATCGTTCTTTTTAATTTTAATGACAACGGGAACCCAACAAACAAAGCCCCTTCGCTCGGCTCACAAGGTCATCTGCGTATAATGCCATCGTTGAAATTATTGTATTGTTCTTATTTATTTGGTGTCGATGTCGTTTTGGATGACCGTATTGCCATTATGCACGTTGCGAGTACGACGCTTCCCAACAGAATTAATGCAGGTGTTGCAATAGCAGTGGCTTCGTCTGGCGGAGCGGTAACTGCGTTGGTCGTGGATGTGGAAACGGATTGATCGATGAAAAGTATGCAGCTTGAGTTGCTGCAATCGTCGACGAGAAATTTGTACTCGACGTCCGTCTGCACGTATATGGATGCGACTTGACACGCGAGCATATTTTTGTTTACACAAACCGCATCTGTATAAAAACACGACTGCGATGTGTCTTTGTCCACGGCGAGTCTTCTTGTGTATACATTGTCCCATTCCCGTGTGCAAAGTGTGAATTGTGCAACTGTTGCGGTTGCGTATAGCATGAGCACAGTCGCGAGCCTCGTGACATAGTGCATGTTTCGCGCAGATTGCTTGCAGCTGACAGTTCTCGATCGTTGTTAACAACTCTGCCGCGATGTATGTGTAAATATAACGGTACGCCTAACAGTGCGTGCGCACTTAATGCTGAGAAGACCGTGTGCTGTGGTTACGGCAGTATGTTGTCTGTATCTCCGTGGAAGTCGTTCTCAATGCTAATGATTCTCTGTGTTGTGGCGCACTTTCCAAAAGTACCACGCGAATCTGTTTCCCGAGAATGTGTATAAAAGAAAATTGCCCCGAGTAACGGGTCTGATAGCATTATAATACAACCCACCTTGGCAGATAGGTCGCTGAAACGAACTAGGATGAGACATGCGGCAATACCATTCACAATAGCATGTATCAGACGTGGACAAAATTGTCCATATCCCCACCACGCGCGATGCCCATCTAATAACGACGTATCAAATCTGCCGAGTATACCACTATGGCGTGCAAAAAGTGCGACTGAAATTGCTAGTGGCACTAACCCAGCCCAGCGTGCGACATTGGCATCTGCATTGAACACAGTATACGTGACAACTGTGGCAATGCAGGCGCGTAACGCGAAGCAAATACAAAACCTAAGTGTGGGTTTCGTGTCAGCACTCATTGCGACGGTGTGTTGATTGTGTGGAGCAACCTGTATATACATTTTGGCGATCATTTTCATAGAACACGTGACGATGTCAAATGTCTTACCAAGCATGATCTCGCAGGGATCTGATTTTGCAAACCGATTCCAGGGGTTTTTTGATGTCGGAAACGGTATACTTAACACCGACGACGGAGATGAACATCAGCAGTACTTAACTCTGATCAATGGATACGACGATGCAAGTGCCGCCTTGCCATACAGAGCGGTGCAGGATATTCTTTTTAATACCAACGACCAGCACAATAACAGATTGTACATGACCTACGAACTTCCCCACAGCGACGACCACTCGCCGTTGCCACTCTGGATGCGCGAGAAATACAGCCAGAACTATACGATCAGCTATAATAACAAGGACTTCGACCAGGAAGTGTGGCACGTGAAGGCAGCACATGCAAGTTTTTTTGCGATTGTGTACGGCAAGGGGCACCTTGGGTTTATGCCCGGTATGTCCGTGTCAAATCAAGAAAGTCCGTTGCGTACGCTGGTCACGGGTGCTCTCTTCATGATACGTGTAAACGGTGCATATGACGACTGTATTAAAATGCGACTGGACGGATGGGTACAAAAAACCACCCTTTACGCAAGAATTGACATGCAAGTGTTAGGGTGCTTGAAGACTGCGCACTCACGAATTGACCGTCGTAAACAGGCAATCAGCTTCATAACAAAGATCAACACGTTCATGTCGTGTGAAGAGATCTTGCTGTGTTGCAATACACCTGCGACAACATGGGTGCCAGTGTCGCTGGCAGCATTGTTCCGCGTAACCCTCCTTCTATCAAAATCATACGAAGATCTCGGCAAGGTGTATAAAGATCCCGCGGCACTTCAGTCGCTGAACCTAGAGCAACAAAAACTGTCGAACAGAATCGTCTGCACTGAAAAATCCGGGACAACTGTTCACAGGTATAACTGATTAGACCGCCATGTCCAGCACAATCGGACCGGCACTGGTCACGTTCGCGATTCTATTTTCGTTGACCAAGTACATGATCGTCTTCGACCAAGCGAGCAAGCTTACGTATCATATTGTACCGGACTCCGACCAACTGTCGATACCGATCCTGCTGACAGCACTCCTGCTGGTTGTTCTCTCGCTGTTCATGCAGCAGGCGGATGAATGCCACGAACCATTGCCGGGATTTGCGTTCTGGATGCTTGGCATCAGTATGATGGTCGTTCTGTTCGATTCTGTCCATACAACCAATAAGCCAGGCGCATGGGCTTCAATGACGTGTCTTATGTATGTCATAAGCGTGTATGACCGAACGGCTCTGACATCGTGCAACATGTGGATGGCGGTCTCCTCCTGCATTGGTCTGTATGTGTATGCGACCCTTGTCATGAACCACTTCAAGTACAAATCAGAAAACTAGGATGCTTGCACGCCCAGGTTTTTATTACGCGTGTTGGTATTTTATTTTATTACATTGGATCTGAATTACCGGAAAGAGGAGACACGGTATTTGCGATCGTGTCGTGTTATTTAGTTACGGTTGATCTAGTTTTTAGAACGACGCCTTCTCCGGAGTGGCGTAAATGCGGTAACGGCAGAACAGCCCGAAGACGTGAACACAACTTTGCACCTACTATGAGCCGACCACTAGAGACGACTTCGTTCGTACGTGTGATGAAAACAAATGGCGGCAGGCGCTTAGCAGATTTTAGATTTTTTGAGAGTGTGCAGATTAGCAATGGTGGCAATATCATTCCTCTTCGGCGAATAAACGCCCCGCCCGGAATTACCCCCGCAGATGCCCATCGTATGTCTAGCAACAGCGCAATTCCATTTTGCTATACAGGTGGCATACTGCCTCATGTTGACGAGATTGCGCGGATGTTGCTCTATATGGGACACGTTCCACTCGCGAAATCACAGCATCTGCTGTATGGGTACTACGCACACGCCCATTTGCTGAATGCGTGTGCGATTATGATGATGCATATGAAGTTCCCTGTCCAGGCTAGCAGAAAAGAAGATAATCTGCACGGTATGAACAATGCACACGAAAACGGGTCAAAAGCACAGCGCCGTCTGTCATACGTACAGGAAGTCCGAAATGCACTGTTGTCGCGGTCGCAGGATGCAGCAACTGTGTCTAGCTCTACGCGTCCTGCGAAAAAACTCCGGAAGCAGAGCAAGTCGTCCTGCAGCAACATGGGGTGTGCTGGAGATGGCACGATACGTTTCGGTGCGTTCTGCATCTGCGCTGCGTGCGCTGACAGGATCACGAAACCAATCAAGACAGCACAGCATCTCAAATACGACAAGATGATGCTGGGCTCGAACAACATCCGTGCAGGTGCAGAACACTCCACTTGTGCATTTCGTGACACGATGAACACGTCCTCTTCGGAACTCCGAGCATACATGCTCGGAGGCTGTATGATGAAAGTGTCCCGCGAACAGCGTGAGATGGTTGGGTCAATGATCTCAACAAACCCAGCACTCATGTTTGCCATGAAGAATGTCCGGCGACTCACGAGGGTTCAGTTATCGGCCATCGCAAAGCCCAACATATGTGTGGCGAACGCGCTAGTTGATGCAAAGACAACGAAAGAGACGCTGATCCGCCGATTGAAGAACAAGCCAATGCCATTCGCAGAAGCCCGAATGCACGTGATCGCGGCTAATATACCAGGTAATACCCGAGAAAGCTACGATGCATGGGCCCAGTCCGGGAGGCGTGTTCCTCAGATTCCGATGCGTCCACATCTTTGCTATGGGAGTAAGTGGTGCGGGTGGCCCCATTTTATGCACGCGGATGCAGACAAGGATCCCAACGCAATTGGTCGCGAAGAGGCTGCGTTTAACAGCTACAGCAGCATTATGTTCAACGACGCTGCAGCGTCCGGTCTTATTGTCGCAGTCGCAGACTCCGGTGCCGTGTGCGCTAACATTTCTCTGTCTACAACCGCCAACATATTTTCACAGTACGTCTACAGTGACACAGCCATCGTGCCTGGAGTATACGCCGTGTGGCCGCAGCCTAAGGCGGTCTTTCTGCTCGCGATGTACAAACACCGGCGGTACATTATATGTCCACGCATGGCCACGGTCACGCGGGCGTTGCGGGACGGCTTGCTGGTAATCCGCTTTGTCCTTGACGCGAGTGCTGCCCCAGTCGACGAGCACGACCCACGATATCTGCCGTGGCGACGTTCACCCGAGCTAGGCACAACTTCGCGCCCTATCCCGATCAAATACGCGCAGTACATTACCTGGGGATATCTGTTTGAGGTGCTGCGCTTGTACCACCACACTCTTGCGACAGGGCCTGTTCACGTTCTCCTCAGGGGCGACCCATTTGCTGGCGTGTGCATGGTTCAAATGTTACGCACTGGTTCGTGCTGGCGCACCCTTCTGAGTCACGACAGGCACTTTAATGGTGGCGCGGGGATTTCTGTGGCCGGCAGGAGGTGTGGGACTGTACAAGACCGAGACAAGATCACCATGTGGCTGTCCGACCCGCTTCCCCCGGCGGACCACACAAATTGCAATATGTTATCGACGGAGATGTTCTTATCGGGCGCGTTCCCTGCCCCGGTTGTTCCGAAGTGTTCCACGGGACTAGAACGAAAAAGATCCTTATCACAGGGAGAAAATGTTCCGAAACGTGCACGCCCGGGTGGCACAGGATCTGTTTAAACTGCTTGCCAGCTTGGAACTGTCCTGCCTCGGGCATACGGGCCGATGCCCTGTCTGTTGCCACCCAGCCAATTGCCTCGGACGCTGCTGTGCATATATATAGATATATATACAGGCGACAGAATTTGATTTTAAATAAATATTACAATTAAATTGTACACGGCAGACTCCGGTGGATTGGTTTGCAATGAAAGGTACGTCCGCCACTGTTTTGTGTGCGCGCGTGTGCGCTGGTTGCCACCGTGCCCGGTACTGCTCGAGCCGATACCAGAAGCGCCATTGGGCCGCCGCACACAAAACCGACTGCAAGACCTTCGCCGAGCTGCCGACATAGCCGGCTTTCTCTGTTTATTCATTTTTATTGCCACAATTTAATACAAAAGAAAGCGGTTGTGTATTTGTACACGAAGAAAGGGAAAGGTCAATGCATAGCAGGCGCGTTGCGTACGGGCTTTGTGTACGGGGCGTGCCGGTGCGGCTTGGTTGTGTGGGCACGCGCCGCTACCTCCGCCGCGAGCGATGCCATGTTGACCTGGTAGTTCGTATTCCGACGACAAAAAACATCAGCATGCGTTCCGCAGAGGCCTGTCTTCTTGGGGGACACTTGCGCGCACCCCCGCATGCTGCAGAGGGGGCTAAACGCCTTTCCAACGTGCGCGACAGACGGATCCTTGCAGAGCAGGTAGATGGCGTCGAAGGGGGTCAGCGCGGCGCCGTGGGCTGGGATCAGCCAGGTGCCACCGAGGCCAGGCTCGGGCTTATAGTAGGTGCCGCCTTTGTCGGCGGCGCTGAAGATGACAATGTGCCGGAGGCCTTCTTGCGTCAGCAGCCAGACGCACTCTTTGTACCGCAGCGAATTGCGCTTTACTATATAGAGCAGCGGCGAGATGTCGGTGTCCGGGTCTTTGGCGCCAAGGATACCAACGCGGTAAAAGTTGTTGCCTTTCTTGCTGCTGTTGTCGAGGCCGCCGTCCTCGAACAAGGCGAATAGCTCGAGCTTGGGGTTGTGCATCTGGCATGCTTTAACGTATCTGCCAAAGGCGGCGCAAGATTTGGCAACGTGCATCCAGCCGCTTTGCCGCTTTCTGTTGGCTTTTATTTCCTTGGTTTTGGCAGCGTCTTGGGCTGCAACTTTGGCAAGGAACGTGTCGTTAACGGCACCGTCTAAGAAAAGAGCGTTGGCGTGGGGCGCGGGGATCGTTTCCTCGGGTATTGCAGGAAATCTCTGCGCCTAGCAAAGGAAGGGCAGAGCAGTATACAACGTTTAATTGCAGCATACCAGTTTTAACTTGCAGCACATAAACACACAAAGCAATCAATGCGCTGCAAGCTACGCAACGTACAATTTGGTTGCTGTAAATGTTCGGAGGGGAGACACATGCTTTGCGGGAGAACACGGCCGCGGCCGCAGTCGCTGCGTGTTCTATAAGGCCGGCGAGTCCGATCGCACTTTCATGTGCCATGGTAGCAGACGGTGAGGGCGCGGGCTGATGGGAGGGGAATGTATGAGTGTTGTGGGGTTTGCGGGTGTGTGTTGTGGTGTATTCTCGATCCGATCCTGTTTTGTAGGCGTAATAAATTACGCAGGCCACATGCCGAGTGTTTGATATCGAGGCCCAAACGCCGCGGTGCGCTTTATATCGAGGCCCAAACGCCGCGATGCGCTTTATATCGAGGCCCAAATGCCAAGATCGAGGCCCAAACGCCAAGATGTGGAACTCTCACACAGTCTCTGCACACAAACCACATCACAACATCCTCCCATCACACACACGCACACTCAATATGACTAAACAGACTGCACGCAAATCCACCGGGGGCTGCCCACCCCGCAAGAATCTCGCCACTGCTGCTGCGCGCAAGGCTGCCCCAGCCACCGGCGGGGTCATGAGCCTAAAAAACAGAAAAATACATTTTCCCTGGATGTTTGACGACAGCCTGGCCGATACGGACTCGAAAAGGGCGGACGCGGAAGCGGAACGTGAAGATGAAAGGCATATTGCAAAGGCACACGCCAGGGCTTTACAAGAAGAGCAAGAGCTGAAAAGAAAGGTAAATAAATCATAATTTACCTTATGGGATAGGGGATTGTGTGTTGTATGGTGGCAAGATGTTGACCCAGTATACATGTATCCTTTTGCAGGCCGCAGAGAATGCGGCCAAGAATTCCAACTCCTCTTCTGCACTCTGGCAAACGCACTCGTGCACGGGCAAACAATTCGAATGCCATGAACCGAGCATGGATCGGATGTATTCCGACTCGTGTGTCCCAAATCATGTTCAAGACCACAATCCCGAACGCAGCCAACATAAACGCCGCCAGCCTAAATACGGTGGATTTGTAAATGCGGTCGCCGCAAGATCCGAATCCAACCCATATGGCATTAGCCTCGCTACTTACCCTTCCATCCGAAAATAAAAAACATTTTCATTACGCAACTAGGCTACGGCCACAGCTATGGTTAATTAGACTGTTACGGTTGGTGCTTGCAATAACTCTGTTGCATTTACACAGATGTTTAGCACATGATTAGGCCGATCCGTGTATTTGAGTAAATGTTGCATGTGCTGGCGTGCTCTGCAAAAGTTAAGCGGGATTTTGGTCCTCGCCCATAATCAAGCATATTTATCTAAGTTGTTGCGTAGGTCCTTCAAAAATCTGGGAAAACAGGGTTGGAATGTCCATTTGGCGATTGTAGAGCTTCGAACGGGAACAACTGAGACGCCTGGGCCAACGCATAGGCAACCGCACCTGTAGTTATATCTGTGTTATGCTGATCATAAGACATGTAACTGATTGTTGTATCCTCAAAATCCGGTAGTGGCAGTTCCCACGGAGTAACTCCCTTGTTGCCCGTTGCTTGCAACAAGAGTTGTGTTTCTACCCATGCTACAACCTCTGCATGCGGAACAATCTTCTGATCTTTCAGATTCTTGAAGACTGCATACAGACGCGCAACATCAGTGGAAGTGATATGTAGACCAAGTTCCTTATCAGCCGTGTCAACCAATCCGATAAAGATTTTGAAATAAAGGTAAGATTGAATCCGTTTATCATTCAGTTGATCTGGTCTCGGTTCTGGTGTCCGGTGGGTGACCAAGTACACAACTTGCACAAACAATATATCAAGCCGAGCAGACCAGGAATATTGCTTTGGGTACGTCCTTTCATATTCTGCTTGAAGACTTGAGACGGTTTGCTTGTTGGAGTTTTCGGTCGAGTGGAAGTTGATTTGCTTATACGTGGAGTGTTTTTTGAGTTTTCTCGTTATGTTGACAATTTTCTTGTTGTGTCGAGGCTTAGGCGGATTCGAATAAGATGGAGGGGGTCCGGAGCGTGGGTTGTCCCAAATGGCATCCTGTGCAGACTGTGGTGCACCTGGCTGTGTTCTGTCTAATTGTCTCGGAAGAAATGCATCGGGTGGCGGAAACCGATCGTCTTCGTCCGCGTCAAATGCAGTGAACCAATCTTCCTGACTGGCATCGCTGTGTTCGAGTTGTTCTGTGTCAAGACGAGCGGCACCGGAGCCAGCTGAATCATTACCTACCTGCAGAGATAACGTATGCTGCACCGGTTGTTCTGACGCAGCCGTGTATTGGGCAGGCGTATGACGAGGACGTGTGTCGTCTTGGTATGCACGGAGAGTTCCCACGGCCGGCGGTTGACGATATCCGCCGGCTCCAGTAGCATCCGATGGCTGGGCACCCTGGGACTCCGCTGCGCTGCCGTTCCAGTCTTCGGGTGTGTCGAAGTTGTCGCTGGGGCTATTAAATTCAGCGGACATGCTTTCTGGCGAGTCAGCAAAGCATCTCTCTAACTTTTCAGCCCAGCTGGGTGAGTTTGAAAGCGAACCCTGCGGCGTATGCTCGGCATTGGTTTGCTCACGCACGGGGGTGTGTTGTGCCGTTATCACATTGGTGTGGCCAGCGAGGGTATCTGGTACTGTTATTACACTAGTGTGGTCAGCGAGGGTATCTGGCGCCGTTACCACATTGGTGCGGCCAGCGAGGGTACCTGGTCCGGTTATCACGCTAGTGTAGCCAGCGAGGGATAGCCCGTGCACACCCGCGGTGGCATATGGATCGAGGAATACATCTTGCTCGTCAAGCTGCTGGTTCCGGAGCTGGCCGCGGTGGGCAGAGCCCGCATGCTCGTCCCCCATAATAGAGGCGGTCGGATTTCTAAGGATATTATGCCGTACTAAATATGGTTGTGTTTAGACTGTGCCAACGAATTGGACTCGCCATAACTGTGCACGTTGTTTTTGTTTTGTGTTCTGGAAAGGAAATAGTCGTACTAAAATCGTCAGATGATAATCATTTGCGAGCGTCGGTCGCAGTTTATGATGTGAGAAGGGCGTGGAGAGTTTTTGCATACGGAGCGTTGAAGCAGTTATGCGTATGAAATACGGCATGCAAAAATCCGTACAAGTCGTTATCGTTGTCCGGAGCGTCGTTGTATATGCTTGCTATAATTGTGTCAGCAATCCGCCTTGTGTTGGCGTCAATACACAAACCCGCATAGTCCACAAAAGATTGCACGCTTCGTGTTTTTTTCCGTGACCCATTTAGTGTAAATGAAGAGATGTTTATGCATGTAAGTATTGCGCCTGCGTCGATCTGCGAACACCAGTCCGAGTGTGCAGACAGCTGCTTGCGTATTGTGTCCCGTCTGCCGTCTGCGTTTGTCCGCGCGTGGTTGTAAACAAGCTTGCAGTGTTCGACCCACTCTGCCAGCGAATTTTGCTTCCGTGATTTGCAAAGTGTTTGAAGAACAGATTCGTCGATTGTCTCGCCGTGGAGAGTATCGATAATCGCCATCTGAACTTTAAACGCAACCATGGCATCAATATCTGCCGACGTAGCCTTCATGCTTGCACAGGTTGAGAAAACAGTTGCAGCCGCAAAGGTGAAGATTGTTATGAAATCAAATGTCGGCATCACGAGTTACATTCATAACAGTTTGATGCAGGGGCGTCGTTTCTCTCCTCCTGGACACCCCGGCGGACTACGGCGAAAACTGTCCGGCAAAAGCATGTCTATCGGCCGGCACGCCGACCGGGCGTTCCAGAAAATTATCACTGGTGGGAAAACAGACGGTCTTCTGAGCACCGCTGTTGCACGTGCACGTAACATGGTCACCATACTCGCGTCTATCAACGTGCATGTCTGCTGTGTGCAAGTGCCTGTCAACTACGATACGCTGGGGATCCACACGAGACTAGATGCGCTTGGTGTAAACCACCGCGGTGAAATTGTTGTGATCGAGCTCAAAACTTCACAGAAAACGACGCGGGTCCACAGAGGCACTCGCGATTCCGTGTGCCGCAACCAACCGGTTCTGCTGAATGGTATGGCCAACACCGAACATAATCACCACATGTTACAAACAGGATTTGGAATGATTGCACTACGGGCGTCGTATCCAGCCTTTGAAGGTCGTAACATACGGGGCGTTGTTGTGACGGCATGCAGCGACAACGTCTACAGTATCTCGGTGCCCCTGATGTTTGCATCCCCGTCACTATTTAAAGCGCCGCATCTCGCCAAACAACACAGGCCAAAACAAATCCGTGGCAAGGCCGATTTGATATCCAGATATCTAGTACGGTGGTCGGGAGAGATTGAAGCAAAGTTAACCAAGATGCATTCCATCCGTGCGGTATGCCGCCGCAAACATTTCTACCGCGCGTTTGCATCTGGCAAAATACGGATGAATCTGTGTATTCTTCGTGTGCCGTGGCACAAGCTGTCTTCATCCGCACGCGAACTGGTCGCCTCTGCATTTCCTTCCTGTCGCGGTACGGTGGCAGTCGTTGTTTCTCCCACGTCCGACAATCTGCTCGAGATGGTGCGTATTCAGAGTAAGTCTGTCTAAGTATGTATAAGGACGCGCACGATCTTGCCTGTGTCAAGCTGCCAGGATGAATGCGCAATATGACACGGTCCCGAACCCTAATTACCAAGAACGCGCCGTTTTTCCGCCAAGCACATATAATGACGGATCGCGCCAACCAGCCGACGGCCGGGCGGCTGCGAGAAAGTCCAAAAAGGAAAGTTTCGAGGATGCCGTCCGTAACGCACTCGGGACTGGTGTCACTGTCAAGGAGTCCATGTCTGCCGACATCGACATTCGTCACTCGCACCCACATGCGACCACCAGCCTTCCTTATGCCCTTGGTGGGCGGGCAACGCACGTCCAGGTCGAAGTTGCGTCGTGGCTCGCTGGATTTCAAGACCCGATCAAAGTATGTTCTGCCCGCCACAAACCATGCATTGCATGTTACTGACATGTCGTACGAAAATTTGATCAATTTGCCGTTCGTTATTCGTTTTGACACAGGCTCTTCTGGGGGTCGGCGTGCATCGCGATGCAAAGATCATCATCAAACGCAAGTACATTCAAGGTGGCGGTGCAATGATCACACCCGAAAGGGCTCCGGCTCGTCTGGTTTCCGTGCAAGAAGATGTCCGTGAAGTCATGCTAACACGGTATGGAGGCGACGTCGAGTGCAACCTCAACCATTTTCTGCTTCCAAAAGAGGCGCAAGACGAATTCGAGATGAAAGTCAACCACCAAAAACGAGAGCTCGAACGCACACTTGTTAATATTGGATACGAAACTCTTATGCGCGAAGGCACGATGCTCCCTGATGCTATTGTCCGCAGCAACCCCGCTATTACTGATGCATACCAGGCGAGGAGTGCCGCAGAGCGGATCACTGTGCGGATGTTGTTCGGTTGCTGTGCAAAGTATTCCTTCCCTGTTCAGAACATTCTTGCAGCGTGCAAGTATGCGAGTGCATACTCTGTCAGTGGTCGTCGCGGGTCCGTGCTTATCCTTCCACACGGTCTCCCTGAGTTGCTGCGATATACAAAACCAGAATCGATGAAGTACAGCGTGAGCGGCCTAACCCAATCGCAGACGAGCAAGCCCATTGATATGGATCTCGACAACGTGGTTGTTGATCCAACAACAGGCGTGCGTATCATGACACACATTCCACAGCCTACATTTAACGTAGGCGCTGTTCTTGAACCCGAGCCATCTCCATTGCAGAACAAAGTGACAATTCGGATGATGTATGATGTCGTACCTGGCGAAACACAGCTGCTCGATTTTGCGACCGGTGCGATGCGCACCGTGTCGGTGGAAGACATTGCGAAATTGCTCTATACATTCGATATTGATGAAGAATTAATTGAGAGAAATGGAGACGGTATTCGTCCAGAAGAAAGAGCCGAGATCCCTTTGGATGTGGCGAACCGTTTGGCCGGCGCCGGCCAAACAATTCGTCTCATCCGAACCGTCGAATTCATGATGTCTTCGGCTATTCTCGGCGTACCTGGATCGGGGACAGGGGAACTACTTTTTGCGTACCCCATGACTGGCATTAGCACAAACATTGCAGCAGAGTCCATGCTTATGAAACTTCGTGTATATCTTGGTGCAGCCCTGTATCAGCCCGAGGACATTCTGATCATTCCCGACGTCGCATTTGAAGGCATTGTGGCTGGCACGAACTGGGTCAACCCGGCTACATGGGGCGTAGTGTCTCAATCTGATGATGCGGATGGCGTTGACATGGAATACAACGTGAGGAATTGGGGGAAGAGTCAAACAAAGATGAGTCTTCATAAGCACCCCGCCAATGAGGACATCTATGCTGACGAGGAGGGAGACAAGTTTTATCAAATCCGTCCGGTGAATTCACGTTGCCTCGCTAATCTGTCGGACGATCAAGACGCGAATGCGGACGACAATGAGAAGCCAGTATCCACCGTTTATCGTGGCATGTCTGAGACCGCAGGCACGGTGGTTCCAAACTGTGGACACCTCGGCGAGCTGGAAGCTCATGCAGGATGGATGAAATTCTGGGGCAATTGCGGTGGCAATGTCTATTCACACACACCAAAGCCGTAGAGAGACGCGCATATGTACAGCGTTGCGGCATCATATCGTTTTAATCGTCACAAAAATAAAGAATACAATTCGATCGCCTCTAACGGCAAGTGTTGTGCAGCGTTAGTGGTTTTCAAAACATTCCTCGCAATGCCTTTATTTCTGTGCAAATGTTTAATTGATCTGTAAGCAGCACGTGCTTTACTACATTCGAACTTGCGGTTCTCCGCGCCGTTGTGCAGTACGTATTGTTTCTTGCCTCGGACGCGGCAACTCCAGTGCGTATCGTATGCAGGGCCGTGATACACGCGTGGATTGTGTGCAATATACAACTGGCCAATTAGTTGCGCGTCAAGCGTTTGTACACTGTGGATTGCGAGCATCAAGTTTGCCTGTCGACTCGCTTCACGTGGTCAAACGCTTGCATAGCGTAATGGATAATAATTGGGATGAGTGTGAAATAGACGTAGAAATTAAGTTTTTCTGTGATCTCTGTCGGAACGTCGTCAACTGTTGTGTCGTCTGTCTTGAAATAGCAATAGTAGATGAATATGACGGCATACGAGATGTGTATCGAAACCATGGAAGCCCACAGTAGTCTGCCATAGCTTTCTTTTTTCTGGTATACATCTTCATTCGCGGAAACGTATAGTCCGGCCACCAGGAACACGAGAAACGCGAGGCATTGGCAGATGAAAGTCGTTTCAACAACTCGCCGCAGATTTGTTGTTGCGGCTTCGCGATTGTCTTCAAATGCGAGTACCAGCAAAATAAAGAATATAAGTGTCAAAATATGCACCAGTACTATGAACGCATACTGAATCGTATTCAAATGAATATTCCACTTATGAATGGGCAATTCTCCGATCTTGTTTGACACATCGTGCGTCAGCTCATCTACGTAGAAACGATGCACAACGAAGTAGATCGACAGGAGTGCGATGCAAACGGTGAGGACCACACACGCATCCCGCTGAGTTTCGTTGTAATGACGCGTCGAGTTAAGTACGTCGCGAGGCTGCAGTGTGACCATCGTACTTCCATAATAATAGGACACAAACTTGGGTGCTGGCGGACTTCGCAACGCAGATGCTTGTTTCCTGATCGCAACGATCCCAGGGAGGACTGCAAACGAAGGATTTTGTTTAATGAACGCGACATTATTTTGCATCTGGCCAATATTCTGAAAGTTTGGGCCTTCATTGGCGGACATGGCTTTCACACAATCGGGTAGCTGCTTTTTTTGGTTCTCGGACATCGTTGCGATATCGCGCAAAATCGGCCCAGACAGTGCGGTGTATGCGGACCCGCTAAACACCGAATGAGCTTTGTCATTTGATCTGACGCTCAGGTCGTGTCCTCCAACAAGCAGCGTATTGACCGCGGATGACGTTTGAATTGTTCCCATACCACACGCGCCGACAAAATCTTTCTGGCCCCCACCGACTGGATTTGTCCCGAGTGACATCACGTTGATCACAACAGCAAGTGCTACAATCCAGACGAACACTTGAAAGAACATCGAACTGATATGTTGCATCCTACGCCAATTTGCTGACCCTTGAAATCTTTGGGACGAGGCCGCCACCTCCCCAACGACCGCGGCCAGAAGCAAAATCACAAATAGAACAACCAAAGGAACATCAGTGCCCTCTAAGGAATACGTGTTGGATTCGGACGAGCCATCCTCCGTGCTAAAAGGATATGTTGTAAACGAGTCGCGAATATCGTACTTGACAGTCAGTCCTTTCTGGGGTGGAGTCGTCGAGAGATTAACAAATGTTGTCAACACGACGTCAAATGTATAATCCGACAGGGGTGATCCCATATCACTCTCCTTGTCCGAATTAGAACAGACATGAATTGCCGCACTGAACAGAACTGTATAGAGAACATACTTGGCCACCAAGGACCATACACGCTTGCCCATCGTCATTGTGCCTTCACCAGTACCTCTGTGCTGCACTCTACCTTATATGTATGCCGCTCATACAAATCACAAAAACGTAACTGGTATAATTTTATTCGAAACAAGCTGGTTGCGCGAGAACACAAAATGTTTGCCGGTAACGCGCGATGCCTCTGCGACGGTGTGTTCAATTGTGTCCCACTCGTCTTGTATATAGATGTCTACGGCAACCAAACATTCGTCGTGTTTCACCTTTGACAGAAAGGTGGCGACGGGTGGCATCCACGGGTCTCGACCCATTACTAATGTTTTGGTCATTTGCATAGAAACAAAAAAGCATGCGTGCATATCTTCGCAGCAAACCGTTGCTGTGCACCCAGACATCAGAGTGGTGAAGTTGTGAGCTGAAACAAACAGCCTGTGTTCTGTGGACCTCGTGGTGATCTGGACGAGTTTAATCTCAGATACGTACAATAAGCAGCTTTGAAGTGCCCGCAGACAGCATCGCAATGGCTATAAGTGCAAGGATTTGTGCCGCGGGTGCATCTGTATCGAACAAATCCGCGTGCTCTGTCTCCTGTGTCCCGAAGCCGGTGTCAGTAAGACCATGATCGGTAGGATCGGGCACGTCCTTTAAATTGCATTTCTGTGTTTCGTCGGTCAAATAAACTTTACAGTCGCTGGGAAGTTTGAATCCAATGTCGGGATCCTTTAACGTCAGCCCAGTGGCCACTGCAAAGGAAGCTCCGGAATTAGCAATTACGAGGACCTTCAGTTGTTCATTGCTAGTAAGGTCTAGGTTTCCCAGCAGCATGCTTTGGGCATTCCTTTCGATACGAGATTGCATCGCCTTAGCTGCTTTTATGTCAGCGGGCTTGTTATCAGCTTCAGCAGCTTTCAGCAGGGCTGCCGCATTAGTTCTCAGTACAATCATAGCCCGGGTATTTGAAGAGGGCGGCCAGAGCGATCCTGGAACCACCCCAGGGTCAAGCTTTGTTCCCGTACTGAAACGGTTGTTTCGGTACGAGATGAACACGCGATTAAGGAAATCTCCGTCCTCAATGGCCGCAGTTGGATCGAAGGCACTGTTCCATGCTTGAGGATTTGAACAATATGCTGCTGCTCTATAGGCGATTGCGCGAGTGAATTTGTCCGCGTCTGAACGATATCCCCACACCGGCCCGGACGTTTGGGTGGCATATCCAGACAAAAGGAGGTTGTCGGGTTGTCCAACAAAGTTATCATCAAATTTTAAGTGCAGTGTGTTTCGTTTGTTGGCGCCCTTCAGAAATGAGGAAATGATGTGACATAGCCCGTGTATGACGTCAATGCCCATGCCTGAGAAATCCATGTGGATTTTTTGGGGGTTTGTATGCGAGGAAAATCGATCGCACGTTTTAAAGAATGTGTCGTCTGTCGGCGCCGCTGTGCGTCCAGGCACATACAATATGTTTTTGACGCCTCGAACCAGGTACGCACACCCGTTGACTTTAGCTGAATGTGGCGTAATTGCTGTCGTGTCAATTGGCTTAGTTGCACCACCAATGTCCGCGTTCGCCGGTTTATTAGCATCACCAGCACTGTCGTATCGTGATGCCATGATCTGTTGCTGAGACGGTTTGATGATCTCTTGGGCAAGCGGCACTATTTCGGCATGCTTCAGTCCGCACGTTTTCAAAACAAACTTATGTTCCATCTGCGGCCATAGGTTTGCTGGGACAACATCTGTACTTCCAACACTTGCTATGTAAGTTGCGAGATCTTTTGTATCAGTCGCGCTCATATAGGTCATCGTGTTCAGTTTGCCGCCGCAAACGGCGGTACCCGCCGTGCTGGCATCGGCTGTCAGCAAGGTGTAATCGGTTTTTAGCATCACACATGGATCTGGCAGCGCAAAAGCATACACATTCGCGAAGTTGGACGTTGTGCAGTCATTGGCCGCAGTGCACGGGGTTACAGTTTTTTGGGACAGCGTCAGTTCTGCTGACAAAAAAATAATCGCACAACCCCCGAGTGCGGCAATGGTAAACATGATTCCGTACACGTATGAGTGTGGTACGCGTGTCCTTTATACAGACACAATCGAATTTAAAGCAAATTAACCCTAATGCCTGCTGTTGTGAGAGAAACCGACAGTATCCACCAGAGTGCGATTCCAACGATGGACAAGGTGAAAATCCACACGTCTGATTTTGCGTCTTGAAGAATGATCTGTGCGTATCTAGCAAGGAGTGTTGCTTCCAATTGGATTAATAGGTTTTTGGCGGTATCGAGGCACTCGTTGACCAGTGCGTACATGGGCAAAGCGTAGTGAGGTGCACCATTCTGCCGGCGCTTGGTTATAAGAGTCGTTGCCTCTGACCACTGTATCGAAACAAGATGGCACACAATGACGCATATTCCAATGCACAGCGCGAGTGTAAAGATTGACCCGCGGCCCGACGCAATATAGTCGTTAACGATTGTATACGTTAGCGTATAAATAAGCGAGTTTTTGAATAGGTCGATATGCTCAGACGCAGCGCTACGCTCCTTCATACGAACGGCGTGAGCATCCTGTGCATAAACAAGACGTTTGGCCTCGTCCATGGTGAGCTTCGTCTATACGGCGTTTATTGTAAACCCGTATGCAAACAGCGTCTCTTCGTCGTCCGCAGAACCTCTCTTCCGTGTTTCGCTCATGCATATATGTGTGAGGGCACTCGATGATGTGGCGCGTGCGGACCGAGCCAAAAGTACGCCGGGATTGGTGTTGGGGTTCACAATTTCCTCTTCACATTTGTGCATAGATCCGGTACAGTCGCATTGGTGCCCTGCATGGATGGCAGCGAGGACTTCGCAGTATATGTCCTGGCGACACGCAAGTCCAGAGCCGTGCAGCATTGTCTGAACACGGTGCGGCGTCCAGGCATGATCCATTTTTATGTGGCGACGATCCTACTGATGCAATCAATGCAAGCGTCTGCTGTTGTGATGATGCACAGGAAGATGCTTCTTGTCGCCCTTGTGGCCATTGCATATAGCTCAGTGATCACAGCAACGTGTATGCCCAAGATCCACGCAGATCTTTTTGTCGCACTCGAGGGTATGGGCACGGCGTTTACAGCGGGCTTATCTGTAATAACCGGACGTGAGCGGGCAATGACTGGCCGCAATTTGCTGTTGTATCTGGGTATTCCTATACTCTTGATCGCCGGGGGCAGTGTATGCATTCACATCTCCGTTTCCAAGCACACGACGAATATACAAACGCTGGACCCTGTCATGTCTCCAAGCCTGGCGGTCGTAGCGTCTGCCGCCACGGCAGCGACATTTGACACCCGCTCGACGTGGCCACGGCTTGCAATTTTGGGATGTGGCGCCACGGCTGTGATGCTTATTCAGTCCGTTACGGTGTTCAAGAACTGGCTGACAACCCCACTCGAGTTTGCATTTATTGCGTTCTGGTGTGCAGTTGACTTTCGTATCAAAGCGTACAGCCTGTCCAAAAACACGCCATGCAACCACACGCCGCTTGTATTTGTGGCTGTTCAGCTCGTATCCGCCGTGGTACTCGCGCCAAGGTTATACGGCGACCCCGTTGTACGTGGGTGGCTGCAGGGCGCAGGCTATTTCCTCACCGTTTCTGGCGTTGGCGTTATCAGCAGCGTGTTGGGGAAACGGGGATAGCCGCGATTCAGGACATTAGCTGCAGTCCGGCATAAAGGACGACGCCGGAGAGAACGGTATTACGATGGAAGAGTGTCAAGAATCCACGACCATCGCACTGTTATTTTACATGCTTGTGTTTTGCACCATAACATACACGTACACCACACTTGCCATAGGCTACAAGTCTCACGCGAAGGCACACTCCGCAGGCCACAATGGATCTGCAGATGTGGAGGAGGGCGCGTATTAATCACCCTCGGTCCGGATTAACGCTGAGATTTGTAAAGGCATTGTGGATGCACTATAAACAGAAAGACGTCTTTGGAGAGACCGGCAGATATTGCATACTGGCACCAGTGGACCGGTCGTTTCCGATTTCAAACTTAAACGTGTGTATAATGGTCAAATCGGCCGTCCGTGCACTCGATAAACATCACTCGCAGCGTGCCACAAAACTTGCGAGATATTGCTTGCGCCGATACGGCAGCAGGCAGCGCGGGCGGCCTCGTGTATATAAACAGATTGAACCGAAGGACAGCAGCGCTAATGATGTTTCAGCTCAGCAAAAATGTGCAAAAGGTGTGCGCAACCGTGCTGGTGGGCCTGATGTTTGCAGCGCCGCTGTTCAGATATAGCGGATGCAATGTGGTGTTTTCACCCAAACGGCAGATGCCTTGTGACGACAGGGGTGCTGTGCAGATTGCCGACGCGTCGGAGAATGTCCAGATCTCGATCCTGTTATTCGGATCATTTCTGATACGCACGGTATCCCGCTTATGCAGTAATATTGTGCGGCAAGCGCCACCCAATTACTATCATAGAAACGAGGTTGCGCACGCGCATAGTTTCAAGATACACACGCTCTCTGCCGTATATATCTACCATATTGTGTCAGTCGCGGTTTTGACAGGGCTGTTGCTCCCTACACTCAACGTGTCCTACAACATGAACGGCTCCATAGGGGGTGGGATCTACGCGGCAATGATACTTGTTCTCTGGAACGCCGCAATGCTCGGCGAGTACAACCGCCGGGACACTGAATAAGGAGGACATGGATGCTGCCCCTGTCTTTATTTCCAAACAAAGAATACATACATATATCCCTAAATAAATTCACGTCTAGATAAACTTTGCACGAAGGTCTTCGATCTTCGCCTTTTCGATATTATGCGGTAACAATTCGTCGCAAGGCTGGTCTCCAAAATGCAACACGTAGTGCCGGACAAGCAATCTGCTATGCAAATCGCCATTCTGTACCGTCCATTCCGTCGACGACTTGTTCTTATCCACAAATTCTGCATAGAGACACTCTTCGCCACCGGTGTCACCTTTCGCAGCCAGTCCTTTGCACACGCCACACTGGCCATTGCATGCATTTTTGCCACACAATTTGTAGACGACATTTGATTTGACATTGAATCGCGGGTTCTGCGTGTTGATGCTTACAATCGCTGGGGGTGCATATTTGTGTAGAATGGCCGACTGCGTATTCACGTCGCCCGGCCGGAATCCCACAAAAATGAGTTCGTTGGGGATAAGATGCTTTCCGGCCATAATAGATGCATACACGTTGACCGCATCCTGCATGTGCGGGGACAGCGTGGGAGTCGCTTTCCGGTCGTCCATAATTTTGCGATATGTTGAATACAGAAACGCGGTGAGCAAACTGGCATTAGGGGTCAGCCATTTCCGTTTGTAGCAGACGTCCTCTGACGACTGGTGGTGTGCGGCGTCTAGCGTGCACGGCTCGCTGCCGGGGACACTGCTGTCAACAACCTGGCATCCGTAATGTTCGTGTCCCATAGCGGACAGGTACAATTTCCGCCCACTGCTGTCAACCTTGCGCGACAAAAAATACGTTGCTCGTGCGAATTGCTCGCTTGTGATATACTTGTGGTACATGCCGTCGTGGTTGCTCCTTTGGCGGATACCAAGCACACAGGGTGTCTTCAGAAGGAAGTCTTCCTCGTTATACATCCACCCAACGTGCCTGGACGAATTGTCGTTGGGCACCAGGTTGGTGTCATGTTTGAACATGCGATCAAATACACCGAGCAATACTTTCTCGTCGGGCGTCAGTCGCATGGTAGGGTTGTCTGTGCCGTCATTCCGAGCTTCCTCGGCTGTCATGACCACATCGTATATGCCAGAAAACACAGCAATGTTACCCTTGCATTCCTTGCCAGCCGAACTTCCAGGGATCTGCATAATCGAATGATATTTCTGATGCCCCCATCGCATACGCCTGACCCTGAGCAACGCCTCGTCGACAAGACCAACACCACACGTGTCCGAAAAACGCGTTCGCATAACATGCTCAAAGGACGCCATACTAATATTCGTAACATAGTATTCCGCAGGCGCGTCCTTCGGACCATGGAAGTGCTTCATGGGCTCCCCGTTATCGTCCCAAACAATACACTGCACAAACTCGGCAAGAATCATTTCAACCACGTCGTTGAAGATGCTGCCACTCGTGACCAGGAAGTAAGACGCAAGCATAGCCCTCCATCCCGTCACCACACACGTGTGTCGCAAGAAGAAGAGCATTTTTGCGTTGATTATTCGACTGCCAACCATCCGTTTTGATTTGTCGTTCACCATCATCTCGTACATATGATACCCAAAGCGCCGCTGCAGTGTCTCGGCGACCCGCATCACTGTATTCACCTCCCGTGTCCTCGACTTTGGGACTTTCATACGATCAAACAACCGGAACATGACCTCCCCGCACAACTTAGTGTGCGCCGGAAAAGCAGCAATCGCCTCGCAAATATCATACACCATCATTCCCTGGTTCATACGGCAGACGGCCGCCGCTGTTTTGATACCCGCGGATTGCTGTAAATTGGCTACACGTGCACGAACATCGAGAGCATGTGGGTTTGGGTTCGGATCCACGATCTGGTTGTCTGGTGTGGACCGATCACGGACAGCCTTCGTGCTCTCGCTGCTGTTGCCCTTGCCGCCGAGGCCCACCGTAAGATTGTTGCAATTGTAGACCATGGCCCCCCGCTGAGCAACCGTGGTAGAATCAAGGCCGCACTCGTCGTAGTCCGAGCTGCTGTATTTAGCTCGGCCCGTTGTGGTCGCGCCTCTGGATGTCCTGTTCTGGAACTCGAGCTTGTCCATGACATCTTTGAATCCGAAATCGTCTGCAAGGTTGAGATAGCCGTCATATGGATCAAATTGCATTCCCTGACGGCTCATAATGTCCCGGCGGCGGACAAGAAAATTGGCGGACGACAACACTTCGGTCACTTTACTTTTACCAGCCCCGGGCACACCCATTGACAGAAGGAAGAGGACGTCCCGGAAATAGTTATGGTAGTTATCGCAGGCAAACAAGTGTGCCTTGACAAACAGCGGGAGCTGGGTGGAGGCCAGATTTAGACCGTTTGTCGTGATGTCTGCCAGCTGCACAAGATGCAGGGTAAACCAATCCAATTTTGCGCCGCGCGCTGTTGCCGTGCGCAGGAGGAACTGGTCCATCACACCGTGCGGTCTCTGCACCGACTGCGCCTGAAACGCCGCACAACTCTCTTCGTATTTCTCGTACCCCAGGTGGTACATGCACGGGACTCCAAACATTGTCGTTCGCAGCAGGTCGTTTGCTTGCTTTGCGATTCGATGCAGGTCCCGTTCAGTCGCGCGGGCACGTTCTCGGCTGTCATTTTCACGAAGAACATCCATACCGGATTCAGACATACGGCCGTCGGAAATTGCGCGCCTATGAGACGGGGACTTCCACTCGGCAAACGTTTTCCTCGTACGGTCGTTAATATCGTAAATGTATTTGATCAATGGGTATACCTCCTCCATCGTTTTGGCGTTGAGGTTCACCGCCTCGTTTGTAGCGAACATGGGATTCGCGTCTTGCAATGGATTGCACAGACATGGATCCAGGTACCGGCTATCAGTCGACGTAGTAGAGCCGTTGCCACGAAACAGTTGGTACAGCTCGCCCAGTGTCAAATCGACAAATCTGTCGGGAAGGGGCGTGCAATCAATCTCGTGCAGTCCAAGTATGTACGACTGCACGACCCTCAGCGACGGCAATCGGTGCGGCATAAACTGCGTCAGCAGCCTCTCGGCAAGAGGCACGCCTTCGATTGGGCAACGCAAGGACCCGCTGTTCATGCTGATCCGAACACGCGCACATGCCCCTAGAAGTTCAAACACAGACTCTGGCAGTCCAAAGGTGCCATTGGAATGGTACAAAGCGATATCCTTCTGACACTCGTGAATACTGCTGTCTTGCATCTGCGCGATAAACCCCGGGTTGTCCGCGAGTGTTTCGAGGCTAAAAAGGTCGATGATACTGTTGCTGGGCCCATTGGTCATGCCCACAGCGGGGCCGGCGGTAGTAGAATTGCTGTCGGCTCCCATGTCAAGGGTGTATGCGGCGTCGTCCTCCTCGTCGTCAAGAATTTCGCTGTGTACAAATTCACTGTCGACAGGTATTTCGGACGAGATGCCGTCCTCTGCGTACACTTTGCCGTTCATCAGCTTGTTAAACGCCCGGCGTGTCACGTCGGCACTGAACATCGCATTCGAATGCAATTTCTTATCCGTTTTGGCATCGACCTTCGCCCTCTTGGCGCTCGTCCTGTCAATGGGCTGCGTAAGTGATTTCTTCGCGTTTTCCCAGTGGTCTAGCCATCCACGTGTTACACTCACATAGTGCGCCTTTGTCAACGGAAAATAGGCGCGGTAGTACACGTACGTTCTTGGCGTACCACGCAGGTGATGTTTGTTCACAACGGGTTCCCAGATAATCGAACAGTACGGCTGGGTGATCTTCACCATAGCAAGAAAAAGAGCAAGGATATCTTCGTTGGTTGGCGATCGCACAACAGAACACCAGAGGCCTTGCCCCGATGGGTCGGGCCACATCGACGCGGGCAATTGAAACACCAAGCAACGGTCACATTTAACACGTGTCGGTGTATCGGTGTTGGGCAGCATGTTGCCATATGTGCCTTCGCGCGGTAGAGTATGAACATACCGAGAGATAGCGAATGGTGTTAGGATTTTGCTGTCGTGCGTGGACATGTTCGCAGATGTGAACGGACCTGTCTCGCGGGTGATCAGTGGGTGGTGGATTTGGGTTTGTCCACATAGAGAATGAGACCGTTATGGAGGAATGCAGAATTCAATCGATCCAGATTCCAGAAATAACCGCCATAAAGTAACGCTTAAGCGACGGTACTAAATTGTTACACATCACACTTTCACCTCGTCTATATAATAATATTGAGCCTTTTGAAATACATCATAGATGAGATATGAAATTCTGTTACACTCCTCGCGCATTGTGGGCAACTCGACCACCTCGGTTGAACGCCGAACCGTATGCAACCGATTTTTATTACTGCACTCACGGCCCAATCCCAGCCGGCTAAAGTCATAGGGCGTTTACGGACAAATTGGCAAAACACGAAGCATCTAGATGGAGAACAGTATTCATATAATTAACACATGTATTATGTGTATAATCATGATTATACACATAATACATCTCTTAATCCCTGCACGCTCCACAGGAACCTCGCGCTGATTCCTACAACTATGTCCGTAAACAAAATATTGGTATAATATATTCGTATCTATTGTTTCCGATGATCCTGTCCGTCAAAGGGAGGTAAAATATAATTGAATCCTGCACTCTATGAAGGGGACCTTGGCGTGCACACATCGTAATTGAATACAGTTTAAGTGTGTGTTTCTTTCGATTCAAACTTTGCACAGTTGCGAGTGTGCGCACGTATTTTCTGCCATTGAGCGTGGGTGGAGGAGGTCCTCAGAAAACGCGAGTTACTAGGCTATTGCATATTTAGTGTCTGCATTTTGTGTGATGTGTTATCACGATGGCCGAAGCTAATGATCACCCGGAACGCGAGGGTCATCTTCGTCTCGAAATCGACGGCGTACGAAGATTGGATAATCGACGTATTCCGAGCACTGATTCGGCAATGTCGACGCTGCAAAGCATGCCGCACGAAATGGTAGTAGAAATTGTGCGGTTTTTGGACGCAACGATCTTTTTTAACCGCCTTGTGTCCGATGCACAGTGGGGCCTTTTATTCCGCAACACCGGCCCCACGAAAATACGGATAGGGGATCTAAATATGTCTAAGGCAGACTTGCCGGCGTGGTTTGCGAAATGCGCGAAATATGGGAACCTGCGACATGTCCAGTACCTCGATATGAATGGCACCGGCGCGACCGACGCACTGATGCCGTACATTGCAGACTGCATGCACCTGCTCGTCCTAAACCTGCGGAACTGCAATATCACGGAAGCGGGGCTGCAGCACCTTACTGGCCTCAGGAAGCTCATCAGCCTGCACCTGGGTGCCTTTCATCGCTGCAAGACCATCACGGACGCGGGGCTAGTGCACGTTGGGAAACTCACGCACCTTACCACCCTCGACTTGGATGGCTGTTGCAACATCACGGACACGGGGCTGGAACACGTTGCCAAACTCACCCAGCTCACCAAACTGGACTTGTCGGGCTGTTACGATCTCACATCCACGGGGCTGGAGCACATTGCCAAACTCACGCAGCTCAGGAGCCTGAACTTGCGTGGCTGTAACATCGAGGACACGGGGCTGGAACACGTTGCCAAACTCACCCAGCTCACCAAACTGGACTTGTCGGGCTGTTACTATCTCACATCCACGGGGCTGGAGCAAGTTGGGAAACTTACCCAGCTCACCAGCCTGAACTTGCGTGGCTGTAACATCGAGGACACGTTGCTGGAGCATGTTGGGAAACCCACGCAGCTCACCAGCCTGGACTTGTCGGGCTGCAACAAAATTACGGACACGGGGCTGGAGCACGTTGGGAAACTCACCCAGCTCACCAAACTGGACTTGAGTGGGTGTTCCAAGATCACGGACACTGGGGTGGAGCATGTTGCGAAACTCACGGAGCTCAGGCACCTCAATCTGCTCGGCTGCAACAAAATGACGGACGCGGGGCTGGAGCATGTTGCGGAACTCACCCATCTCGATTACCTGAACGTATGTGGCTGTTACAAGATCACGGTTAGAGCGCTTGAACACATTAGAGGCAGGGTCTCTGGTGTTCTGCTGTGCGATCTCCAACTATCGCAGATCGCCTTGGGTTAGCTGCAGGCGCTGCGTACAGAATTGACATGGCACATCTCTTGGTGCACAACTTTGGTCGTGTTGCGCAACACGTGCGGGCAAATGCATACACATTTTTTTTTATATGCAGCATTAAAATATGTAAAATCAGAAAGTTACCTCAAGCGGCAGTATGTGTCGGTCCAGCCAGCACGCCCTGTGTAACAGTAATGCTTTAATGTCGGTGATACGACCGTCGTAGGTCCGCGGCACCTGCTCTGTGTGCCCTCCGGGATACGCGTGGACATTACGTTCTGCAAACAAGTCAGACTACAGAAGCCAGTTTTTTATCCTACTCGCCGGCGAACACGTGTATACGCGGGAGTTCAAGTACACACTCTCTCCATCCACGCTCCGGACCATTAACCAATTGTTTGTATCCCCTGACGCGCATCTGGTGTACGTCCGATCGAAGTCTGTGTTGATCAGCATGAGCATGCATGCGGCCTGTGGTGTGTCCCAGAAGACAGACGGATCCGCCTCGGTCTCCATTTCGATGATGTACGACACCCATATCCCTACCGATGCGGCTGTGCATCGAATGTTGTACACGTTTTTGATGTGGTCCGTATCCGCACTTGGGTTTGCAAAGGCCTTCTGGTACATCCGTGATGGGGTTACAACACCCTTGCGCGCGCTGCCTGCTGCCCAGATATAAAAAATCACAGTTGGCAAGGCTGTGATACAATTTACAGCTGTGCAGATATTACCGCAGTCCAGCGTCGCGTGTGTAACGTCCTTGATATCGTGCGCGTTCACATCAGAGGCCAGTCGCACATCAATGTTCTTTGACGCGGCAAGGTGTATCGCAGAACATTGATGTACGATCACAACAGCCAGGCTGGTTTTCGAGTAGAAGAGTACACGGTCGTGCACATGGTCGCAGCAAGCGCCCTGCTGTGCGCCATTCTCTGTATCGAAAACCCTGTGCCACACCGCGGTGTCGGGCGGGTCTTGTTGATCCTGTGTGCATATGCCGAGTGCCAGCGTGTAGTCGGTGCAATCCGTCGACGTGTTAGAGTCGTTCCACGTATGCGATTGTGCAAAAATAAAGCGCCCACATGCAATGACATCCGTTGCGCCGAATACGACTCGCTCGCTGTGAACCAGTTGGGTATGACCGTACACGCGACCGAGGAAGTGCCCGAGTGTTGCATCCCATATACAATAAACTCGTCCTTCGTCGCACGACGCAACGATTGTGTAAACAAGCCCCGACTGGTTCACAGCGATCGAGTTGCATTCTGCGAGGATTTCGGATGCGCTAGCATGGTCACCCGCTGAGGACAACTCGACGCCTTCCGCTACGTCCCAGTTAAATTCCTGCGAGGTCTGAAGGGTTCTGCGTCCGCATATCACAGCCGGTCTTCTGCTGTCGTGGACGACAAACACGGCACCACATCCGTTTGGAAGAGCGTCGGATAGATGCAAAACCCTGAATCGATCCTTCTCGCCGTGACTAGCCATGGTAAACCAAAGGCGGGTTCAGTTTTCGGCTGCGGACGTGTTGTGCATCGTGCAACACTGGTATTTTGGTATGAGGATCAACTTCGAAGTGATATACGAATCGTGTAACAAAAGAATAACACTCGAGACTTCGAACGGTATGATCTTTCTGCTGGGAACCCCTCTGACAATTGTTGCACGGGAGATCTCCGTCGTTATGGACACGTCAGAGAATTGGCCGTCGTGGAAGTTTGCCGCTATACTCCAAGAAATCATTCACCTCTCCCCAAACCGGGATGTGTATATCGCATACGTCTACCAGCACCGCACGCAGAATCGTCTCGGGGCAAGCCTGTGGAGCGGCGTTTCCTCTTTGCACATCCAGCCGGCGCATATTACGTGCGCACTGCAGTGTGGCCATGAGAATATCAAACTATTCGTTTCGTCTGCCTATCGTCGACTCCTGCAGTTACACGGATCGTCCGAGAAGGTGCAAGAATTAATTACGCTAGCAATCGAGGAGAGATGGCTTTTTACGCGGGGCGATGCTCTCGACTTGCTTCACGGGTTCGTTGTATCGTGCCAAATTCAATGCCGCGCTTGTACGGACATTATGATGAGCGACATGGTGCTTGAAGGCACCTTGTTCCTTTGCGTTGCAAGGCGCGATCGAATTCTGTTGGCACTTCTCTTCCTCTGCGAAGATACATGCGAATGGCTAATCAAAGTGCCGCCTGTTGGGTCGCCTGTGATATTTACACGGATCAGCGACACAGTGCGTCAGCGTCTTTCGATAACAACATGATGGCACGGTGTGAGGCGAATACAAAGGCGGGCAAGCAGTGCAAAAACAACGTGAAAAATGGCAAAATGTGCCACGTGCACATACAGCGCGACAAACGAGGGAGTGTTTATATTATGAGCAACCCGTCGTTTGACTATGTCAAAATTGGTCGGACCTCCAAAGATGTGCGGGCGCGCGCTCAGGAGTTATTCACGACCGGTGTGCCGAGTATGTTTGTGGTCGAATATAGCAGGTTCACAGTTGATGCAGCGCTGGCAGAGGCCCGTGTGTTTGTTGCACTGTCGGGCAACCGTGTTTCGACCAAGCGTGAATTCTTTAATGTCAGTGTGTCGGGGGCAATGGATGCGGTGGACAAAGAATTGTCTGTTCTGGAGCGTGGGTTGTCTCAGATGACGGTGGGCCCGTGTCGGGGGATACCCTCCACAGAAATATAGAGATCGCGTAACAAAACATGCAACGGTCACATTGGCAATAATGGCGGGGATGATTGGTTGAATGTCTTACAGGCCATTCTGTTTGCGAAGATATCCATATTTTTGTTACGCTGTGTAACAATCAACAGTATACTGCGTGCCAACTGTAGTATGTATTTAACGACCAATAACCGTTACCCCTTTGCCGAGGGCCATACTGAAAACACTGTTCTCCGAGAAGCGAACGCTCATAACCGATCCGACCATCTCTGCCACTACCAATCTGCAACCATGCCTGCTCAGCAACCCGATCCTGATGCTTCAGTCGCGGCGGGGTCGTCGGACGACGACGACTGGATCGTTGAGGGGGACGGATCCGGAACAGATTGCGAGACAGAGACGGAGACTGAGAACGAATTGGGGAATGTGCCTGCTGATATTATAATGACGGCCTCTGGAAAACGGTTTGATACGAAGGTCTGGGAGGTGGCTTCGCACGGCATGCCCCAAGATGCGTTGCACCCGCTCCCTGTGGAGCGCAAGGGATACAGATGGTACTTAAACACCAACACGGGCAAACATATGCGGGCTGTTGTTGTGTCCGGTAAATCGGCCCAACTCACTGTGCACGTGCGCGACAGCGCAGACGCCTGTTACGAAGATCTCAAGGCGCTGTTTGGGAGTGATTTCAAGCCCAAACTCAACGAGGCCAAAGCGTCGGAGTTAAGCAGCGAGAAGAAAGGTTTGAAGCGTCCCAATAATATCTTCAAACGATATGGCGATGGTCCTATCTACAACCACGAATACGCCGTGCAGGTTATTGCTACCTTTGCCAGCCAGGCCAAATTAAAACGTGCGGCGCCCAAGAACCAGACGACTGCTGACAAAAGTGGTACCTTGGATACGGCCCAAAAGTCCGCTGCTTCTGTGCAGCCGCATGCCGATTCGCTTGTTGTGGACGCCCCCAAATCTGCACTCGCCGTACCCAAACAAGTCGCAAACTCCAAAAGCATGCCGAACGAGTCTGGCAATCACAAGAAGGAGATCGGGATACCAACTTCGACCAGCGGTCGTGCAAAGAATGTTTCGAGTACAGACGGCGATAAACCCGTGTTCGGCGACGAACCAGCTGTGTTTGTGTCCGTGCCTGTATCGAGTACGGACGGCGTGGGCGCAGCCCGGAAGCGCAAAAGGGCTATCTTCTCTGCCGCGCGGCGCGTGTCGCCCAACGAGAAAACGAGTGTCCCTGAGGTCCAGGCAGCAAAGAGACGTCGAGGAAAAAAGGCAGATGCTGCCCGGTCAACCGAGCCAGGAGAAATGGTAGAATTGGCCATCCGCATCCCGGTTGGCCAATCGCACTTAATTCAGAGCATTTTGAAGTCACTTGCCCAATAGCGGGGTCGGACATTGATCGTTGATCAGCTATCTAGATGGTGCACGTGGTATATGTACGCCTTCGTCGTATCCCGTCTGCGTTTGTTTGTCCCTGTCTACCACCACGCCCGTGCCACGCTGTTGTGGCCAGTGCAGTGTTTTTGCATTAAATAATTGAACATCCCGTCGCCGAGGAGTGGCTTGTTTTTTATTGACAGAATTGGAGTGATTTGTAAGGATAATTTAATTATTCATTTGTTACTCAAGAAGACAGAACGCGTCTTCTATAACACCCATGCCCAGTCTGCCCACCGCGACAAGAATAGTAGCAAGTAGTCGCGCGATAGACGACCCCATTGACACTAGGAGTATTGCACCAATCATCATAGGAAGAAGCATTTCGAGCACGATATATCCCGCGCCGAACGTGGAGCAGAGGATAACATTTGCATCGTGGTCGGATTTGCAATTGTTTTCTCCCGGATTTGGATCCCATCCATATGACATCCATCCAAGCAGCGCGCCGGCGACACTCGACACAATTGGCATTGGCTGTACAGATCTGATGACCGGGCACACCGACACGGATGCGGCCATTTTAATGGTGGCATTGAGAATCGGGACGATACTGTCGTACGGCCTGCACGCGGTTGATACGGTGCTCAGAAATGTTTGAATCTGAGCGGAGCTGATATCGGACCATTTTATGCTGGCGGATACAATGTGGTCCGGTTTTGAGAACGTGAGCACGTCAATAATGTCGAGGATGATGTCAACTGTATCGGCAACGATTACTTCGAATACTTCCAGCGCGTCAATTGCCCAGTTGACTCCAAATGCGACCAATGTAGATGCTGATATAAGTTGTGGTATCATCCACAGGAATGCCACGCGTATAACAATCAGTGCTACCCCGACGGCGAGCAGGCCCTGTATCACTGGCGCAAAGAGTATAAGATACGCTGGAATCTGTCCAAGACTGGCTATTGTCTCGACAGATATTTTTGCAATCCGGTCCGCCGCTATTGCGGCGATTTTTATCTCTCCCTCGATTTCGTACAGCACAGTTCTAGCTGCCCTTCGCCCCGTTCCCACGAAACGATTCATAATCCCGATAAACCTCTAGCAGTGCCTGTGCTTCTTCAAGTGCGCCGTGTACATACTGGCGGCGGTGACGTTTACTCCACTCTTGTAGCGGTGATGCTGCCCATTCAATACAGCAACGAGTTGCTTCGCTCATGCACATTCGCATATGAAAAGAGTCAGAAGGAACGTGTGCTTGGACCTGCGTTTCGTGGTATATACACACCGTCCCCTTCTGTGCGCGGATGCGATTGCCAATGTCTGCGTACGAGACCACTTCCACTGTCGATTCGGAGACAGCAATGCACTTGCCTTGCTGCCAGTGTACTACGGCAACGACGTTCATCGCGAGAGATTTGGCACCAAGACGGCCACTGCAATGAATAACCCAACAGCAATGGACTCATCGCTTTCGTACGTTCCTCGAAGACATGTTGGAGTCTGCCTCTCTATCTGTGATATGTTGAGATGGCATCGATTGAGCATGTGCTCCCGTCGTTCTGTCATGTATGGATCAATACATATGCTGTCCGTGTAGTGCAGCACCGCCATTGCCGTGATCGACGTGCATTCCACGTGCGATATGTTTGCATACACGGCCTCGCTGTACAACTGCCCTACGCCGAGGGAACACGTTATATGTGTATTGCACGTTGGTTGAGTTTGTACAGATATCTGTATAGCAGTACAAAAGTTGCACAGCAGCAGACAAATTGCCAGTACATTTCTCCCATCACGCCGTTGCATCATGACACTCTCGCCATCTACAATACAGGAGTATCTGTCCCCTACTGTCTGGAATGTGGCACCCGCGCTTGTCTATTCAAAGGAGGATGGTTGCACAATACGGTCGCGTGAACACATGTATGCGCGATGTAAAACAAGGACAACCCCGTATGGAAAATCGGCGCGCTTTAAAGCGGCATTTTCTGGCTATATCTGGGTTGGCGGCGTCAGCTTATACTGCAATGCAAGAAGGCGTATTATACGTGTTGTCGATGTGCTTCACGACACGGTTATTTCAGTTTCGTACACAAACAACTATGGATCCAAATGCACGCAGATTGTCGCATTGCACAGAGGGGAGCACTGTGAGACGATCATTGCTGGAACTCCTAACAGAATCAAAGTCGCGAAAACACGCTCTTGTCTTCACGTGTATGCGAACATTCAGAAAATGGCCGTTCATTTTGCAGAACCTAGCACGACAACGTATTTTGCACGCCTGTTCACATATGGCTACGTCGGCGGAGTCTGGGGTGGACACAACTGGCAGTGCAGATCGTGCCAGTTCGAGTGCGTCTCGTGGTCAGGGCTGTTGCGCCACTATGGGCTTCCGGCATCTCTCGAGCGTATCAAGTTCACAAAATTACAAACACAACCGCCATGAACACTGCGGTCTTGACAAATGGGTCTACCCGGGCCCGCTCGGATTAGTTCAAATATGATGCGTGATCTTGAATCGCAGGTAGCGGTACCATCCGCCTTGGTGGTGGATGTATTTAATTAAGTTGGTTCCTTTTTAAATTTCAATAAAGGCACGCAGACAACAAAAACGCAGTGGCTACGGCGGCGGCGGCCGCGGTGTAGCAATCGGGAGCCGGGGCAGCAGAACCAACAAACATGTGCGGTATCGGCACTGCGACAGCGTCAGTCGGCGTAGCGTGTGCTTTGTGCACGGGGGTAAAGGTGTACTGGGACCGCGGCATGATGAGAAGACGTGCACTGACGGATTTCTGGGGTGGTACTAATACTCGTCAGTACCACTTGCAGTCAACTGAGCTGCATTTGGGTCCAGCTAGCTCTTTTTTACCGGTGTCACCTCGGGAATCGGCACGAGTGGAGGAATACCGAGCTCGTCAAATGCAGACTTGCAAACCTCATCCATGCCAAATGTAGACGTGGACTTCGCTGCGTCCGACTGGCCTAAACTTATCGGATGGGTGTCCTCGGAGGCCTGTGCATTTTTAGGACAGCGGTGTGGTGAGGCATGTAATTGTTGGCAGCAGACAGTGAACAAGGGGTGCAAAGCTCCTATCGTGCAAATTTACCGGAGGAGACGGTGCGAGCTTGACCCGAATTGAGTTTGTTCGATCATCCCATCCGAGCACGTGTCCAATACGCGAAGCCCAGAGTTGCTGTGGTCGATTTTTATGAAACGCATTCCTCGCGAGCAAGACGATAGGATCAGGCTGTAAATTGTTATTGCAATGTCTTTCTGTGACTAGATAATTCGCCGGGTGCGGCATGGCATGGAGGATGTCTCCGACACGAAGCCTGTGCAAGCTTATATTACGATAAATCAGTGCTCCTTCTTTGGGTGTGTGGCCTTCTGTAAGCATCTTGTAATTATCTTCGGCACAATTAATATTAAGCACGCCGGTCCGCGTAGCTTGGAGTATGCCACACGACGTAAGGTTCGCTTTGTCGGTGCATCTATCTGCATTTCCGAGCGTGTCGCGCGCGACTCCATACACAACATGCGAATACATATCACTTGTGGAAGCAGCAACACGGTTGTGTTTGTTGATCGATTGTGCTAGCTTTTGCCTCTTGCTGTGTTGGTACATGACATCGCCGGACCGCACTTGGTACTCCTCCTTTTTCGCAGACGGTTTATCAGCCGTGCTTGGACATAATACGGCTGGCAACGCGCTAACATGGAAACAAGTCGTCATCGTGATCATGATAGAATATAGTGGCAGTTTATAGTGTACATGATGAAATGTCAGAAGAAATGTGCGAGCTGTGTGTTGTTTACGCAGCGCTGTGTGGACATCCTTTTCCGTGGCGTGTGTGAAACGACATTTGCGCCAATATGGTTGTTTGTCTGTACTAGATGGTGTGTAGGTGCGTCTGGCAACACGATGATGTTGGCTGTAGCGAGTTTAATGACAGATCGCATGAGATCAGCAGCCTCCATGCCCATGCCTACATCGTCGGCGTGTTCGCCGTCGCATACCACCGCGTCGTCGGCACCGCTCATGAGTCGGTCTAGTTCTTCCTGGATATCACCATCTGAGATCTGTGTGCCGTTTCCGACGAGAAGATTTGTGATGCCATCGATGTCTTCCGTCAATTCTTCGAGTTCGTCTACCACCCGCTCAACGTCATCAAAACTGCCGACTCCTGTCGACGCCATAATCCGTCTGCTCTGTTTTAATATTTCACACGAGTCTGCATTCATTTGTGCATTTTCGACCATGAGTTGTTGCCGTTGCAAGCTCTGCTGCATCTTTGACGCAATGGTGGCTTGCTTGTCGAATTCAAGTGCGCGTTCTACAGTGGCACGTATAACGTGCATTTTTGGCTTAGAGGCGCCCATCGTCAGCCACCTGTCAACTTGTTTACGGCAGCCCGTGGCGCTGGTGTCGAGCGCATTTTTGCGCGACTCCAGGATGTCCATCTGATTGGCAAGTTCGCGACATGCCATTTTTTTGGCATTTGGGTTTGGTGCAGATGGCGACGGGGTTGCTAGCCATTTTAGCCAAAGTGCGATCAGCGAACTGCAGCTTGCACTGTCGGCGAGTTTGTCTGGTTTTTGTGCAACGCTGATTTCAGACATCTTGTATTTAGTGTAGTTGTCATTGCGATCTACACTGCATAATGTCCAGTCAGCACGATGCAGATGTTGGCAGCACGTACATAACTGGCGAAATTGGCATAACAACGGGCAATAATATCAAGAGTGGGGAGCTTCTTTATAAATGTCCAGGCTCGGCGCAGAAGGCCACTCGTACAAATCGCGTACTGGTAAAGGTTCTGGAAGCGGATACTCCCATCGGCGCCTGTAGATTAATCGGTGTGTCGCCCTATGCTCATGCAAAGGGCACGGCGTCGGCATACGACAGCTGGCGCTGTCTTGCCGTTTGTGTTCAAGGGCCATGTCGTCTAAATATACCGTTCGATCCAAATGAAGCTAGTTCTGTGACCATTGGAGATATCGTATATGTGACGACCGACAATACAATCCATATATTCCAAAACTCAATCGGCCAGGACTTGGCCATTCACCGTATAATTGGGACTGTCCTCGACATTCCTCGGGACCGCAACCATCCATATCTTGTGTACATCTCCATTGTCCCAAAATGAGTAAATTGCGCATCGTGCTGGTGCTATGGACGTTCATCGACACGTGCATGGCGCAGCATGCACTTCGATACCAGACAGATGCCAAAGGGGATGTTATTGTTCTAGTGGATGCGCATCTTGGGTGTTCTCCCTCCCAGGAAAAGACCTTTGTTGCCGATTTCGACAGCATAGTCTCGTCGACGGTTGCGTCCTACCACCAGGCCAGCCAGTGCATCTCGTACGAACCTCGTGATAACATCGTGACGGACGTCTTGTATCTAGACCGTGTAGCAATCAGGGCGAATATGACGCTTCTAGACAATGCAGTGGATACGCTGTCTAGCAATCCACGTCTGTCCGTCCCGGCCGTAGCAGGCGCGGTCTCTGCCGGCGTGGGCGTCTGCAAGTCGGAGTTGTACTTGACGGGTCTCCCCATGCACTGCAGGTTTATGTATATTGCGTCAGGTGCATGCGACACAGATACAGCCGTCTGCACTGTTCGTGCCACACGCGAAACGGACGGGGTGGTTGTACGAATGGGCCTGCAGCACTATCACAATCAGTCGTACGCACTTGGCGTCGGGTGTGCACCTTCGGTGTACACAATGTCTACGGGGCGCACGTTTGAAGTGCCATGTGCAACCACCTACCAATCGACATTGCCAAACCCCTCGGGTGTTGACGTTATGCTGTCTGTGCACGACCACGGCCATACAAATCTTCACTATACCGGACAAACGGTCGCGCTGTACCGATCGCGCAACATCGACGACGACGATATGCCGAATATTGTCTTCATTGTTTCGGTCATGCTTGTATTGACAACATTCTTGCCGGCGACAATGGCTATCAATCAGGACGACGGCGCGAACACACGGGACAGTGCCATCTACGTGAAGAACATTCGAATCCTTGTATTCGACATGTCGACAAGCATCGCTGTGTGTGCATGCTTCGCGGTATACACGGGCGCAAGCTACAGTATGTTTGACGCAAACACAGAGAGATACACCAGCATAAACGAGTTGGGCATTTGTGTGTTTATAATTCTACAGTTGTCGGGATCTGCAATCGTGCTGCGCATTCTCCTCGCCGATATGCTGTGGGAAACGCAGGCGAAAGTATTTGCCAATCACGAGAACGATGATTCTTGGACGTCTCGGATCATGCGGAAAACGTTCCGTCTTATCCCGGTCGTCTTGCTGCAGGATCTGAGAATGGACCGTCCGCAATGCTACATCCTCCTGCGGCAGGCATTCGAGTGTCAGTTGCTGACATCCATCCATGCATTCATTCCCGGGGAATCTGTAAACCGTTTGAAGGCACTCTTTGGGGTGGTACTGGGCGCAGCATCTGCTACAATCTGTGGACGGGATTTCGCGAAACTTGCTACGGGCGACTTTACAATGAGCATTGCATTCAGTGGAATCGTTTTGTTCCATTGTGCCATCAATATGTTCTTACCGATGCTTGATGTGGCCGACGCGCACGCCCTTGAAACGCACCGGATGTCCCTTGTCCTTCCGATTTCGCTTGCGTTTCACTGTTTTTGCGCCGGTATCATTACTGCGTATATACAAGCAGAAAACACAACAATACAGGCGAGGGTCTCAGCGTTTGATCCGAACACAAAATCAAACATCTGAACACGCATACGTACATCTGCACAACGACGGTCTTGCGCTGCAAAATTTCGTCGGTGGTGTCTATATGATCGAGCCGGCTCGTGGATTTCGACGAGAACGCATTGCGTTGGCACAACGCCTGGAGCTTCATCAACGTTGCCGCGATACACATCGTTGTGATAATATCACCCTGGCAGCGCGGGTCTTGACTCAACAACGACTCTGCATTGCTGCTTGCCATGTTTGCTGTTGGCACCTACTATCCACCAGAGTCGCTGCTGTCTGACCTGCCAAAGGAATATATCATCCGCCCAGACAAACTGGTTACTGTAGCAAACCAGCTTGTCGGGAAACCCGTCACCTACGAACACCTGGGTGTCCATGGGGCGGCCTCCCTGCTACTGAACAAAACGAAATTTCTGAGTCACACAAATACGTACAAACAGTCGCTCGACGCGCTTTCTGTGTACAGCAGCAAGCTTGTGTTGCCTATAGGGAAGGTATGCGCAACGTGGCAAGGTTGTGACGGGGGGTGGCGGTGTCTCATGCATCTTAACGAGCAGCTTGATCTCGTGTACAGTCTGATCAGAGCGGGGGTCTGCAGTGGCCTGAGCTTAACGCACATAAATGAAGACATACCGGCCGTTGTGGATGTGACCCTTTGCGCACAGCCAGCGAGGCAAGGGTGTTTGATTGAATACACGTCATCGTGTCATGTAGACGCAATTATGTATAAAGTGCGATCGATGATGGGTACGAACAGCACCATGGAGGTCTCAACGCCGACACAGCGGAGTGCGCTGGAACTCGCACTGGACAGCATTGACGGGGAATCCCGTAATTTGATTGTTGCACGATTTGAGGAGCTGGTGAATTTTTGTGACGCTGCAAAAAAAGACGTCGCGGAATCAAAGACCAGTCTCGCCCAGGCGAACGATAAGTTCGCCCAATACCAGAACAGCAAGCAGCAGGACACTCAGATGTTGGCATACCAGTTCCAGCAAGTACTCAACCGCCTTCCGAGCGAAGTCCTCGAATCACATACCATTAACAAAGATCTAATTAACAGCATGACGAGCGCCAACGAGCACATTCGCATGAACAGCACATCGCGTCTCTTGCAGGCCTGCAATCAGCAGATGATGCAGGCGTCACACTCAAAGCGACCAAAACTCGTGGAATTCGCGAAACCCGCCACTCAGGTTGCCAGCCCCGTAGTCACGCCGATGGCGGAGACAACTTCTTCCTCGCCCGATGACCTGCTTCGTCGTGCACTGCGAGAATCGTTTGAGCAATAAGCACCTGTGTTTTGCACGTTGTTTCAATTGGAAGCTTGCAATTAAGTTATGTCATTCTGATTCTCGTTAATAAAAAGCTTCCAATAAAGTGTCGACCTGCGGTAGAGCTCGGGGGGACTCGGCCAAGGTAAACGAAACTCGGCCCAAATTGGCGTCGGCGATGCTTATGCTGAGAGTGCGAGCGAGATCTGCGTTGCTTTGGCGTAAGCATATGCGTAGGGGAACGGGTACATGGCGCGTGTGTGTGTCGACGATTGGACCCGGGGGCGTGTTGTGTTGTGGGTTGTCGGCCCAACGAATCTCGTCTTACAGCTGAATTGGGGTGCTTGGAGTGTGGCATTTGGGCCTCGCAGACGCGCGTGTGGCATTTGGGCCTCGATAACAAGCACGTGGACGCAGAGGCGCAGGTGCCAGCTGCTTGTTATCGAGGCCCAAACGCCACATGCGTGTCTGCGAGGCCCAAACGCCACATTCCAAGCACCCGAATTCAGCTGTAAGACGGCATGGGTTCAGCGTACACCTCACAACACACTCCCGCCAGTCTCCACGTTCACATCCTGCCAGTCTCCTCCCACCATGGACTTCTGCAACATTGATACGTTTTATCAGAGCCAAATGAATGCCATCAACAATAAACACGTCTTCGCGGTAGAGGAATTGTTGGAGATCCTGCCGGAGCACTGCGAAGGAGATGGCGATGGAGTGACACGGAGTGACATTTGGAATAATCCTACGGCGGTTTCTGATGAGGTGATTGATGCCATCAAGGCCGCATTGAACTTGACTCAAGCCGACAAACTCCGCCCAGCGTATAAAGATCGTCCGCCGGGCACTCTGATGCTTGTGTGCGCAACCAAGCCGGCAACGCCAAATTGCAATGATCCGTCCTCTCCACGGATTACATACCACATTGAAAAGACAGACAAGGACAATTTTGTGTGGTACCCAGCTAGGACTGAAATGGTGCATGCATGTATCGCGCGTTATCTACACGGCGAGTTTATTCCACACTTTCAGCACAATCGCATCATGAGTGCGCTCGGCTATGTGGGATGATGAATGCATGCAAAATGAACATCCGGGCTGGTTAGAACGCACGGTCGCACCACCATGTTTATGCCGTGCACCTGAAATCCTTAAACGCAGGTTCAATCTACTTGTCGCCAACTTTGCTCGCAATAAATTTTAATTCAGAACAATCCAGGTTCAGGTTCCCGCACAAAACGGGCCTTGCGTATCCAAAGATCAGAAATCAGGGGACATCCCATCACCCTTAGTATCGTCAGCTGGGTAAGTGCTGCAAGGCTGTCCAGTCCAGCTTCCGTGATCTTGGGAAGAAAGTCTAAGGACAGAGCGACGACTTGCGTTAGTTGGGCAAGGTGCTGCAGCCCCCTGTCCGTGATCTTGTCGCACTCATCCAAGTCAAGGCTGGTGAGCTCGGTCAATTTCCCCACGTGCTCAAGCCCCGAATCCGTGATCTTGATACATTCAGACAAGTCCAGGCGGGTGAGCTGCCCGAGTTCCCCAATGTGCGCGAGTCCTTCGTGTGTGATCTTTTTGCAGCCTTCCAAGCTGAGGTTGGTGAGCTGTGTGAGTTTCCCAAGGTGTGCGAGTCCCGTGTCTGTGATCCTTTTGCTGTCTTCAAAGTGCAGGGTGCCGAGCTGCGTGAGTTTCACAAAGTGCTCCAGCCCCGTGTCCGTTATGTCGTAGAGGTGTTGCAAGTGCAGGCTCCTGAGTTGCGTGAGTTTCCCAATATGCTCAAGCCCCGTGTCCGTGATTTCACAGCCCCGCACGTCCAGGCTCCTGAGCTGCGCGAGCGTGCCAACGTGCTCCAGCCCCTCGTCCGTGATTCTGTCACAAAACGACAAGTCGAGGCTCCTGAGCTGCTTGAGTCCCACAAGTTGCTCAAGCCCGGCGCTCGTGAGCTGGTTACAGCTACTCAAGCTCAGGCTCCTAAGCTGCAAGAGTTGTCCAATGGGCTCTACAAACAGGTGCGTGAGCTGGTAGCAGCTCTGCACGTCCAGGCTGGTGAGCTGCGTGAGCCGGGCAATGAGCCCAAACCCCGTGTCTGTGATTTGTTGACAGTGCTCCAAGTTCAGGCTGGTGAGCTGTGTGAGTTGGACAATCTGCTGCATTCCCGTGTCCGTGATCTGATCACAAAGCGACAAGTTCAGTGTGGTAAGCTGCACGAGTTGCCTGATGTACACCAGCCCCTTGTCCGTAATGTGGCTGTTGTAGCAATTTAAGTTCAGGTTGGTGAGCTCCGTGAGTTGTCCAACGTGCGCGAGCCCCGTGTCCGTGATCTGGCTGCAGTAGCGCAAGCTCAGTGTGTTGAGCTTTGTAAGCTTCCGTACTTGCTCAAGCCCCGTGTCCGTGATATACCTGCAGAAACCCAAGTCCAGTGTGGTGAGCTGCGTGAGCTGCCCAACATGCTCAAGGCCCGTGTCCGTGATATTCTTACATCCTTCCAAGCTTAGGCTCCTGAGCTGCTTGGCTTTCCCAACGTGCTCCAGCGCTGTGTCCGTGATACCCTTGCAGAGGGTCAAATTCAGTACGGTGAGGTCTGTGAGTTTGGCAATGTGCTCCAGCCCCACGGCAGTGATCATGGAAGAAGTCAGGTCCAGATTGGTGATCCCTTTTAGCTTCCATACGATGTGCAGAACATCGTCGTTGCAACGTCGAACTCGGAGCTTTCGTATGTTAAGCTGTAAGATTGATGTTATAGTGGTTTTCAGATCCCAGTCTTCGATGACCGGCGGACATTGCAGAGAAAGAGGCTCGCGAAGGACGTATTGATTTGTTACAACTCGAAATCGCCTGCAGACTTGACCCAGCACAAATAATACAGTCCGTTGATCAAGCCATTTCATTATCTCCAGAAGGGTGTCGTCGGGTAAATTATACCAGGTGGTGGCCTTTTTACAAACCACCGTACCACCACCTTCGGTTCGCCGCATATTTCGTTCAGCCATGTTTACGCAGTGTCCGTGCTACTGATACACGGGCACCTTGTTAATACAGAACTGCTGCAGTTCGTGTTAGAACGAGTGCGTTCAGCTTCCGTCGTTTGCGATCTTCTACCATCCAATCGGTGTTAGTGCCGCGAGTGGTGCAAGGTTCTGCAGTCCGGCATGCGTGATCTTGTCACATCCGCGTGAGCTGAGGCTGGTGAGCTGCGTAAGTTGCACAAGTTGCTCTAGTCCAGTGTCTGTGATTGATTGACAGTAGTCCAAATCCAGGCTCCTGAGCTGCGTGAGTTTCCCAACTTGCTCCATTCCATCGTCCGTGATGTTGCAGTAACCCAAGTCCAGGCTGGTGAGCTGCGTGAGTTTCCCAACATGCTCCAGCCCAGTGTCCGTGACACTGCGACACTCACGCAAGTCCAGGCTGGTGAGCTGCGTGAGTTCCCCAACGAGCTCTAGCCCCGCGTCCGTGATCATGTCACAGCCGCCCAAGACCAGGGTGGTAAGCTCGGGGAGTTTCAGAAGGACCATCAGTGCCACGTTAGTCATCATGCAACAGTGCCCCAAGTCCAGGCTCCTGAGCTGCGTGAGTGCCCCAAGGTGTTCGAGCCCCGTGATCTTGTCACAGTCACACAGGTCCAGGCTCCTGAGCTGCGTGAGCGTGCCAACGTGCTCCAGCCCCGCGCCCGTGATGTTGCCATTGAAACCCAAGTTCAGGCTGGCGAGCTGCGTGAGTCCCACAAGGTGCTGCAACCCCGTGTCTGTGATGTTGCCACAGTACTTCAAGCGTAGGCTGGTGAGCTGCAAGAGTTGTCCAATGTGCTCTAGCCCCGTGTCCGTGAGCTGGTAAGAGGAACCCACATCCAGGCTGGTGAGCTGCGTGAGCCGTGCAAGGAGCTCAAACCCCGTGTCTGTGATTGATTGACAGTAGTTCAAGTTCAGGCTCCTGAGCTGCGTGAGTCCGACAACGTGTTGTAGCCCCGCGTCCGTGATCTTCTGACAAAGCGTCAAATCTATGCTTGTCAGCTGCAAGAGCTTCCCAACGTGCTGCAGCCCCGTGTCCGTAATTTTGTTGCAGCTATACAAGCCCAGGCTGGTGAGCTCCGTGAGTTGTCCAACGTGCGCGAGCCCCGTGTCCGTGATCTTGTAACAGTACAGCAAGTTCAGGCTGGTGAGCTGGGTAAGTTTGCCAATGTGCGCCAGCCCAGTGTCCGTGATCCTGGTACAGTAAGACACGTCCAGTGTGGTGAGCTGCGTGAGCTGCCCAACGTGCGCGAGCCCCGTGTCCGTGATCTGGTCACAGTCACACAAGTTCAGGTCCTTGAGCTGGGTGAGTTTCCCAGCATGCTCCAGCCCCGTGTCCGTGATGCGCGTGCAGCCACGCAAGTTCAGGTCCTTGAGCTGGGTGAGTTTCCCAACATGCTCCAGCCCCGTGTCCGTGATATTGACACAGTTACACAAGTTCAGTACGGTGAGGTCTGTGAGTTTGGCAATGTGCTCCAGCCCCGCGGCAGTGATCTTGGAAGAAGTCAAGTCCAGATTGGTGAGCCCTTTTAGTTTCGATACGACATGCAGAACATCGTCGTTGCAACGTCGAACTCGGAGCCTTCGTATGTTAAGCTCTAAGATTGATGCTATAGTGGTTTTCAGATCCCAGTCTTCGATGACCGGCGGACATTGCAAAGAAAGAGGCTCGCGAAGGACGTAGTGCTTTGTTACAGCTCGAAATCGCCTGCAGACTTGACCTAGCACAAATAACACAGTCCGTTGATCAAGCCATTTCATTATCTCCAGAAGAGTGTCGTCGGATAAATCATTCCAGGTGGTGGCCTTTTTACAAACCACCGTACTACCACCCTCAATTCGCCTCCTATTTCGTTCGGCCATATTTAGCCAGGGTCCCTACGTCTGATGCCGTGCCACCTTCTTACTACAGCACTTGTGCAATTTAATTTAGAACATGCGCTTTTAGCTTCAATAATGTGTAATCCGTTGAACCCACTTGATTTTGCTTTCTGCGAACACATGCGAAGCCTGCGGCAGCTAGTGCTGCAGCGGTAACTACGACAAACCAACCATCAGTTGACACGCCTGTGTGTTTATTGGCAGCAGGAGTTGGCGATTTAAAGTACAACGACGAGGCACTGGCGGAATTTGAATTGCCAACTGGAGGGACAGGCACGTTGACGATAGGAAGTGTCGCTCCAAGCGATTGTTTGAAGTCCCGACACAATGTGGCAAAGTCTGTCAGGAAGTTTTTTGGACAGACGCTCAAGCACCCTGCGCTCTCGTCATCTATGTAAGCACACTGTCGCAGAACGTGCTCGCTTGTAAACCATATATCCGCGTCACCCAATACCGTCGTTATATCAGTACATGTGTGATTGGCGACCTCTGTAAAGATGTTGCCACATGATGTGTTTGTGACGGCAGATTGTAAGAAGGCCACTTCCGACATCTGATCACGAAGACCATTCAGATTGGCCGTGCACACGTTGCATTGGTGACTTCCAGACCTTGCTAGTTTGTCGATATATCCGCGGAAATCTAGTTTGAATCCTGCTTTGTTGACTGGTTGACCATTTTTAAAACAGCCGTCGCATTTATCTTTCGCAGATACGGAATCGTCCTGCACTTCCGCGTCGGAGGGCGGCACGAATCCGTACCCGTTTCGGCATCCCCAGAAGTCAGGCACTGTGCTGATGCATCCGGAATAAACGGATGTAAGTTTCGCTTCATGCGCTTGTTTCAAGTCCGCACACGTTTTGGCAGAGTCTGTCCTGAAATTTTCTGGGCAGACGATCAAGCACCCTTCGGTCTCATTTGGATAAACAACATTTGACGTGTTTTGCATGCCTGAAACCAAGTAGTCACAGAACCTCAGCAACTGCTGCATCGTCGTGCGAGTTTCTTGCTCCAATATCCCATGTACTCTAGTACAGGTGTGATTGGCGACCTCTGTAAATTTGTTGCCACACGTTGACTCGTTAGTGTCATACGCCAACCAGATTGTTTTCACCATCAGATCACGCATACCATCCAGTTTGTCCGCGCACGCACGGCATTTGTGATTTTTATCCGCCATTGCAGTGCCAACAGACTGTTTTATTATGCGAATGGCTGCTGCTTTGGTCGTAGTCTCTTCGAGTTGCATGAGTTCGAAGTGAAAGCCCTCGGTTCTATTAATGTTTTTGATTCCATCGATGCATTCAGCGAAGTCAGGCAGTGTGCTGAGGCATTGGGAATAAACGGCGTGCATTATTGTCTGCAGGACAAAGACAATTTTGAGTGCCGCGGGCGCCATGATGCTGCAAGTACGTGTTCCGTGTGCATACAAAGTGGAACTGTCCTAATACAGAAGCAATTCAAGTTGGAACGTTGTTTCGATCACTTCTTATTTTACAAGAGATATTATAACGTGTATTATAATATTATTATATCCTCTTGGGACACACCGATCGTGTATCATAGTACGCTATAGTTAAGATTAGTACATATATTATACACATAATCATGATTATGTGTATAACATACGTCTTAGTCTGTATGGACTCTCCCCCCTGTGGCACGGATGAATTTTAAACCAGACAGGTGTAATAAAAGAATGCGGCACATCTTTAACTTTTATTACCCTTCTGACGAACCAAAACCGTTACACCGTTACATCTGCCAGTATAAATAGAGCCGTGTGAGAGAAAGTGTTCATTACATTGTCTGTCCGCGAACAACAAAAACAGGATGGATCCTTACGCGCATACCAAGTATGATACGGCGAAACGTGCCGCAATCATGAAAGTTGTTACATCACAAGGGCATGAAGGTGTCTTGCTCGACCCGGACTGGCTTCAGCAACAGAACATCCGGCTTGATTTTGAAGCAAAAAAAGGAAGAGGCGGGGCTACGGAAATCTGCCCGGTAATCAAGCAACTTGACCCTAACAGGCCTGCGTACATTAGCCCCGACCCAAATGCTTCTTTTGTGCGTACGATCCTTCCGAACGCGGCCTGTAACCCGAAATATCTCGGCCCCAAACGGATTTCGCTTGAGGCGGGTGAGTACCCGTTGTCGTCTACGTCCAAGCAACGCCTACTGATTGACCCCAAAAGTGATACAGAGGATTACGGCAAGAGAGCGATTGCGGTTATCAAGGAATGGCAGGGCCGCGCTGTAACGTTTCTGGCGAACAATCCCCATCTGCACGATTTGGTCTCGCCGGTCACCGGTAAGCCTGCAACTGCAGCCGAGATTTCCGCGATTCTTCGCAACAAGTCTGATACGAGTTTCCGTCCGATGATCGACGAAACAATGTGTGAGGAAGGGGATGATTCAGACAAGGGCACAATGTATCTTCACAACCGTCCATTCAAAGCACGTGGCAAGCAGAAAGGTGATCCGCTGACCTCGTTTGATCCGGCAACAGAGACTATCCTCAAGCATCCCGATTTTGAGGGGGAGGTTGGAAAGGCATTCGAGGCCGTGGTGCGCGATGCAGGCTACAACTTGAAACTAAAGCCGATCATGATCATTATGCCCGACGGCAAAACGATTTCGTATGGAGACCGGATTTTTGACGGAGCAATTGGATCGTTCCGTGTCAGTTTTGGTCCGCTCCATGTTCGGAAAGATGGCAGGAATTCGCAGATGACCTTCACGCACTATTGTGACCGTATCACGCTTATCACAAATGGCCCAGATCCTGAGCCGTGTGCCGGGTCCAATTTCATGGCCATGTTCAACAGCGCGCCTGTCTCTCGGGCGCCATCGCCCGCCGCTGTTCGACCAGGGCATGGGGGACAGGCCGATGAACCTGCGTCGGCGGCGTCCGAGTCTGTTTCAAACGCTGGCGACAGCGACTGCGACACAGTTGTTGAAGAGGAGCAGGACACTGACGCTACACTTCGGGTCTCTGGGTCAGGGGATGACGTGCGCGACGCTGATCCGACTGATTCTGGTGACGCGTGCGTTGACGAGCAGCAGCAAGCGTCGACGGCAAGTGATAAGAAACGCAAGCGTCTGGCCAAACTATCCAAAAAGACAAAGAAATCTAGGGTGCGGAGTGCGTGACTTGTATCATTGCTATGCCCGCGTTCGTTCGCCCACTGCCTTGTGGCAGGAGTAAATTGTCTTTGATATGTACTGCGCATAGTTGCAATGCTCTATCCAGTTAACGCAGCGGCTGAGATTGTGGCTCTCATTTATTTTTTTAATACACGAAATTTGAATACCATGTCCTACACGACAACTGTGTATGGTTTATGTCCAACCGATTTAGACGTACAACCCTCTTGGCCATACCGGAACAATGCGTGTTTGTTTTTACCCATAGATCAACTTGCGTTTTGTGTTGCGCGCATCGATCTTGTGTTTATGTCTTCTTTGTGTCTGTGTGAAAGATCGGTCTGAAACCCATGCTCGCCTTTCCGAAGTTGTAAGCACCATAGTCTTTTGGAAAATCTGTGCTGGTGTCGGCCGCCGTGATTCCAGTTATGCTAGCATTGCCGGCGAAGTCAATCTATCCGTGTAACAGGTGAAAAACGACTGTGGGTGGTTCTCGTCGGCCGTGTTCAGTATGTCATTCGTTTCCAATACCGTCTGCTGTTTTGCAACGGGCTGCCCCGGCGGCTGGATCCTGTGTTCTTTAAATCCGGCCAATTGACAAAGCCGGGCGACCGCGGGTCGAAACCCCCATGTGCCATAATATCCACCTTGTTCTTGGCGGGAAATCAGTTCCTGCTCTGTCATGTTGTAGGCAGATGCATGTGCTTGTGTGTCGTCGCCCGGAGGGGCGTGGTTATTGTCCAGTGTATATGTGTGTATCCTCCGAATCTGTCCGATTTCGCGAGCCAGACTCAATGCCATGTTTGTGAGCGTCTGTTTGGGTAGGAGCTGTTCCTCCACGCGATCTCGTGTAGCGGGTAGAAATTTTGCATTGTTGTCGTTGTAGATGCTAGTAATGTGGAGATTACCAGCATTATATTCCTCGCATTCGAGAACTATCGTGGCTGGGTCTGGCTCAGCTTGTTCCGTCTTGTCTGTAAACGTGACAAAGTGTACCACACGCATAGTCACACCTGCGTACTCGGATGCGTATAAATACGGCTGTGTACTCCACGTGTGACCCGGAGAATCATTATCTGTGGACTTGACTGCTGTCCGAATTTGACTGTATGTAAACTTGGACACCGCGTCTTTATTGAGTGCCATCATCAGCCTACGACGAATACGTTCGCCTATGTAATGAGGGTCCTGCAGAGTAAGGGCGTAGCGGGTCGTGCACCATCTCTGCATTCGCATGATAACAGAGGGCTCGTGCATGCTCGCGCGGGCCATACCAGCTGTCCGAATGTCATCTTCGGCAGCTTCTTTTGCTCTGAGGTTGTCTGAATCCTGAATGTCGTCGAAAATCGCATCGCGTTTGTTATCCCAGGCGGCAAGCCCTTGCGTCATACGTATCAATTGCAGTCCGCATAATGTGTACAGCGTAGAGCAATGTGTGGCCTCAATCATATTGCCATGCGCTGTGCGCGACATGGTAGGTTCCCCAGCAGCGTCTTCGTCGGTAGGTACATCCTTCCACCGCAAGGCGTCGAGGCATTGAATTGCGCGAACGAACATTCTGTTCACTGGCATTGGATTCCCTGCATCTTTAACGATTGGATAAGTATCCTTTGCAAAGATCTGTGCCAAATCCTGCTTGGATAAGAAGAGATATAGGAAATGTCTTACGGCGCTGTAATCCATCCAAATTTTGTCCTTGTGCCGCGGATCCACGGGCATGTCTTGTTCGTCTACGCTGGCGGCGCGTTTTTGTGCGGAATGGCCGACTGCGTAGCTTCCATCCGCAAATTCGCTGATGAGGCCGCTGGACACGTAATTAAACTTGAACCATCCAAAGAATGTATTGGGGACTTCATCTATGTATAGATGTAGGCCATCGCGCCCGGGAAGTCCGAGTTTGTATGCTAATCCGACGAAGTAGCTTAGCTCCGTAGTAGCACGCCGCATATCGTCGGCCGACCAAGGCTCGCCTCGGTTGGAACGTTCGAGCCATCTTCTGTCGCATTCGAACAGTGCAAGTGCAATTGCACCAACGAACTCGCACGTGCAATCCACTGCTTGGAATCGCAGCATCTTCTGAACAATAATATCGTGCATGTGGTCCCTGTACTGCCAATCTATCGTGTCCAGTGTAAGTCCCCGAATACCCTGCCCAATTCGTTTTAGTATGCGTTCCGTATCGAAGCACCACGAGACTAACGGAATATATTCCAGTTCGTACGAATGACACATATGAGCAACGTTTGTAATGTGACGTTTGCTGTCTGTGTACGAGGCAATAATGTTGGAATGGGTCGTTATTTTGCAGTCAGGGTTCCAAATCTCACAGTCCCACAGCGGGGGCTCGGTTCGACTTCTTTTCGCAATTTCTTCGCTGATCTTTGTGCACCCGTACATCCGTGCCGATGTCAGAGACTGACTACCTTTGATGGTGGCTACAATCGAATCTTCGAGTTGAGCGCAGCTACTCAAATACAGTTGCTTCAAGTTGGCGCACTCCTTTAAGATTTTTATTAATTTCTCGTTGGTTATCTTAGAGCAATGGTCCAGGAGGAGCTTTCGGAGACTGGGTGGGAAATTCATTCGAGAAGGGTCGAAATTTGGGCATTCTGTGATCACGAGTGAGATCAGCGTTTGAGATGGCAGTACTTGTTTTAAGTTAACAGCTGTCAGGTCTTTGCAATTGTGTATGTGTAAGTCGGTAAGCTGATCGAAAGAAAACAGTCGCTTCAGCTTCTTGCAGAGGGCATTGGCTGGGATGTTCTCGCAGTCTATCACAACGGACTTTAAACTTGTCATTGTTTTGAGAGACTGCTCTTGCGCGTTGATTTGGGTGCAGCCGAATAAATCCAGTGACTCAATGCCACACTGTTCCAAGAACCTGAGTGTGGTGTTTGTGATATCAGTGCATCTGGCGAGGCTAAGGGTTTTAAGATACTGTCTTTTCCCGCCTACCAAATTTAAATCCTGCGGAGTTAAGCCTCCGGGCCTCAGTCCCTTCAAATTCGGTTCTCGTGTACCGTCGGTGGTGGTGGTTTGTGTCGGAGGCATAGTGGCGTCAACCCCGTTCATTAAATTTGCTATTCCATCGACCGTGATATTGCAACAGTCGCTGAGGTCTAACTCCCTTAAATATTCGCATGAATGAAGATATTTCAGTCCGTTGTCCGTGATGCGGGTACATCCGCCCAGAAAGAGGTACTCAAGCTTGGTGGCAAACTGAAGAAACCGCAATCCATCGTCTGTAATCTTACTGTTGGCGACGTTCGATTTAAGTGCACTCACGAGTTCTTCTTTCAGAACTTGAGTTTTTACATTTTTTGCGAACGCGTACCCCTGTAGAATAGAGGAGGCCCGATCTACCTCCGTTTGAATATACATATCTGTTGTCGCCAGCCTTCTCTCGCGTCCGACGATGCCGACTGTTTGTGAGGCCAACCTCAGCACACGAAGGCTTTTGTTCATTATGATATACGACAGTGCACAATCCGTGATATTCGAGCAATCGTTTAGATGCAGGTGTTTAAGACGTTGCCCCAAACAGATGGCTTTAACCCCGATGTCTGTGATGGCAGTGCATCCGGCGAGATTAATACGTTCGATCGGACAGGCGGAAATGCACGTTAGACCCGCGTCTGTGATAAGAAAGCATCCTTCCAAGCTTAATGTACGGAGGTTTGCGAGTCTGGCGAGGTAGGATATCCCAAGATCGGTGAGTTTGGTGCAGCGTGTGAGCCACAATGATTCTATCATAGGCGACATGGCCACAAGCCGCTGCAATGCGTTGTCGTCAAATAATTCGTGAAATTCATTGATACGTATCGATTTGAGTATTTTTGCCCAACTTGAGAACTCGATCGTCGTGGCCCAGTCCCATTGGTTCCACTTCCATCTAGCTGCAAGAATAGGTACGGGCACGGTGCCATCGTTTTCAAGGATGCACGCATGAATAAGGGAGTGTGTTTGTCCTGTTTCGCTGCTTTCCGTATGATCGAGCTGCCCCTCGAGCTTCTTCGTGCCCATGGTTTCTCTATACTTGCTAGCGTCTTCGTCTGATGGGAACGCGGGGTTAAGAATGCCTTCGATCTTTTTATGGACTTTGTCAAAATAATCTATCCGTTTCTGTGTATAGTCCACGAGTTCCTTTTTGTCCAGATAAAAATCGTTGGCCGGCGCAATTTCATCGTCAGGACCGTCGGTCCGGGCACGTGCCCAATTGCGCGCCGACAGTGCGTCGTCGTGTATTGGATAGCCTGCGGTAGGCTTGAACGTCCAGTCTTCGGGTGTCGATTTTGAATGAAGCAAAATTCGAGATAATGTCAGAAGAATCATATCAACATAGGTGCCAACAAGCTGTACAGTTGCTACGCTCTTGTGTTCGGTCGGTGCTGGTGCCTTTTGGAACATCGATGGAAACAGCGAAAGCTGTTCTGTGTATGCATTTCTTAGGTCTTCCCAGGTGGTAAAGGCGGCCTGAAGATCGTGCGAGGCTGCTGTTGTCCATGAAATTGCGTGTTCGTAACGGATTGGGGAGCGCGTGTTCTCAAATACAAATTTTACTGCCGCTAACCTTGCCTGATTGGGTGTTGCAGGAGGTACCATGACCGGGGTTTTACCGTCAAGCCATGCCTTGACCACTCCGCGTACATCTTTTATGTCCGGTCTGTAAAAACACAGATATGCGTACAGCTGATTCTTGTGCGTGTCGGAAACTGCGTTAGCATCTCCACCCTTGGTAACGGGGACGAATAGATCCTCGAAGAAATGCCAGATGTGCGATGGCAATGGCTGTCCCACAGAACGTGTGCGCCTTTGCATGTAGGTCGCAAGCTGAGATCTTGTCCATTGAAGGTCCTTGCGCGATTCTGCCAATCGCACTTGCATGTCACTAAATTCCTTCTGCATTATTTCAGAACGGGCCTCTTCCATTTCCTCAGGTTGGTTTGGCAGGCTGTCTTCAGAAGAAGTTCCCAAATTCGCGCCGCTGCTTGTACGTAATGTGTGTATCCCATCCCGACCGAGTTGGAGGGGCTGTGGGAATTCGAATCGCGAGTTCACAAAATCACACTCTGCTTGGAACGTCAATTTGTGGAGTAACGTGCTCTGATCATTAGTAGCTTCGCGTAATCTGGCTGCCACCACCCTTCCCTCGCGATGCGTCGTGCTTCTGAAATACAGCTCAAAAGCTTCCGCTCTTTTCGCGCGTTGAAGTGCACCCGTATCATTTTGTGGGTCTATGCTATGTGCACTAACCGCCTCCATAATTACATGTGTGCGCTACGTCCATCCACGTGCCCCGAGTAAATACAGGAGACGTTCAGCTCTGCACGCAAAACACACCACCAACAAGTACGCGATATGATGGCAAAAATGAAGGAGGGCGAGATTGTGATACTTCGGTCGGCCGAGCACGCGTGGAACGTAGACGGCAGCAGCAGCGATCAGCTGGTGGAGGGCAGCTGGATCAAGCACTGGGAGAGTCTCACCGGGCTCCAGCGTGGCGTATGTTCGTATGGGGACTGTCGAAACCTAGCCGAGCACGGGGGCCACGTGTGGATCAAGCACCGTGGCGTGTGCTTGACGCCAATCTGTGCGACGTGCAATAGCCCTAGAAACGTACGCCGCATGCAGCACAAGAATGGCCGGCACCCAAAGCTCAGAGCAAACCTCGCCGTGCTCGGTATGACGTACACGGCGGACATGCAATATTCAAACCGACGTGTGGCAGTGAAAAGAAAAAGAGTCCGACGCGTATGCGAGGTTTGCGACCATGACATCACCGGCCGGCCAGTGAGCCATGCCCTGTGCTTGTCGTGCTACCGCGCTCGACGCGTATGCGAGGTTTGCGACGATGACATCACCGGCCGGCCAGCGAGCCATGCCTTGTGTTTGTCGTGCTACCGCGCTCGATAGTTTGCATCCTAATTTCGATGGCATTCCACGCATGCGAGCTTTGCGAAGATAACAAGCACCTGGCACCTGCGCCTCTGCGTCCACGTGCTTGTTATCGAGGCCCAAACGCCACACGCGTGTCTGCGAGGCCCAAACGCCACATTCCAAGCACCCGAATTCAGCTGTAAGACGGCATGGGTTCAGCGTACACCTCACAACACACTCCCGCCAGTCTCCACGTTCACATCCTGCCAGTCTCCTCCCACCAAAGGAATACTGCTCTTTTTGCGTCTGCGCACCTGGGGTGCCAACGCCACAGCACGCACAGGCACCAGCCATCTAGCATTTTAGCTGGAGACTGATACATATGGACACATTAAGGTGCATTCTTGAGGCGCACGTATTTAGACGGCCTCACAACACGCAATAACCATCTCTGCCCACCCCATACACCCAGCCATGGCACGATCTAAACGTGACGAACTTGACAAACGCGCGTCGTTACTATCCAGGGTGATTGCACCAGCACCCGAGCCGGGCTCGGAACCAGCTGCAAAAACACCGAGGAAAAAACGCAGGTGGAAACAAAGGTGGGCATCGGAGGTACGAAAGTATCAGAAAACAGCAAATCCGATCATACCCCTTTCTGCCTTCAACCGCGTTGTGCGCGAGATTGCGACAAGCGACGATATTGCGTCGGTTCTTCCCGGTGCAAGGTTTACGCGTAGTGCACTGGAAGCACTGCAGTGTGGCGCGGAATCCTTTGTAACAAATATCTTGGCGGACGCAAACAATGTGGCTGTAAAAATTGGACATCGCAGTACAATCCTGCCGGTGGACTTTGAACATGCAGTGGCCAAGCACACATCCCGCGCCGACGGTGCCTAGTCCCCACTTCACTATCAAGCGACGGCCATACGAGCGCTGGGGCACGTCGATCCACGTCAGCGGCTGGTACAACCTAGTCGACTCGATGTGTTTGTGCAGCGTTGAAGCCGGTGGAATCGTACATGAACATGGGGGGCTACAAGGGGACCTTGTTGAACGAATCAACGGGGTATGCACGCGAAAGATGCCTATTGCGCTGGCTAGACGCATGCTTACACACAAGGAGCACGATTTCCAGTCGTACATCACGATCACGTGCAAACGCGCGGACGTGAATGAGCACACCCCGCTGCTTCGTATCTCGTCGACAATGCGATCGCACCTGAGCAAATCCACAACATATATGTCGATTTAATTGTTTTGTCTGATTAAAATATCATACGATGCACGTCTTGCCTTCACATCGTTTTTACCGTGACCAGAAACCATGGTCTGCATACGTGTAATAAAATATGGGCGTTCAGGAATGGGGTGTCATTTTGATTGCGCAGAATTAGTACTACATTTGTATAATATCATGTTATATTCTATGATAGCCCCACAGCAGGCGTCCACGCCACACGTTTTCAGGCCACAACAACACCACAATGCCACGTGCATGCCATGCTGAATTTATCGATGTGCGCACAGAGGGCAACAAGACGCGCGTAACACTTTACGGGAAATGCCCTAAATGCGGAACAGGGTCCGGGTATCTTCCTGTTCCGCCCGAGTACATCAACCACACACAACATCCACAAGGCTGCTCAACACAGCTGGTCATCAATCGCCACTGCATCAAAACAGAGTGCGCTCTTGAAACTTGCGAACACACGTATTTTGTGCAGGCGTAGCAATGGCTGCATTGGCGCCCTGCACAGGCTATTGCAACTACGGGCATTCAGGATTTGTGCGCAACCGGTGGTGGGAATACGACGGGTCCAAGTGCGGTTGCAAGCGATGCCCTAACAACGAGGTTTGCCGGGGCGGGTACATGTTGCCAGAACACGACGTTTTTGGAGGAACTTGCAGCACATGCGCAGTACACGGATTAGCACAGAAAACGTTGGTCATTGTCGACCGTCAAATCCAAGACTGTGTTATCTGCCTCAACACGCGCACCAGGTTTGTCCAGCACCCCGCTGGCTGCGGGCATGTTATCTGCGTCGACTGCACCCGTGAAATCTGGTGTGGACAAGGCAGAGAACCCAACGAGCACGACTACAACCTTCCCGTTATCTGCACGTGCGCGTGGTGCGCCGACCCAACGTCTCTGCTGCTGTGCTGGGAGGAAAGAGATCGGCTAGAAGCCCTCAGGCCAGAAGTGTTTGTGCAGATGGAAAAAGACGCAGACGCACTTGCGGATCATTATGATAATTTCCACAAAGATCTCAATCGTATCCCAATGCAGTGCCCCGTATGCAGAGCATTGGCACCCATCGTTGCAAACGTTTGATGGGGTCCAAATTCGTTTGTGCATTTATTTTGTATAATTTTGATTACAATCAGACAACAATCTCTATCCGTTTTTCGTGCGCTTCGACGCCAACGTACTCGCATATCACCTCGCTGAATGCATCACGGTACACCCGAAGTTGGCGTGGCTCCCACACGTCGGTGCCATCTGCTGATCCTGTCGCACATAATTTGATTTCGTCATAGCACCATGGCGGCACCCACTCCTTCTTGTCTTTCTGACGCTCTGTATGCATCATAAAGCCTGAAAACCGGATTTGTCGGCACGTGTTGTCGCTGCCGCCGATGCCACCTTCTGCGCGTTCGAGCAGCACCAGGTCCGTGTGGCGGGGCAGGATGTAGGGCCCACCATCTCCATCATGGCATTCTTCGGGGTGATTCCGCAGCTTGTCAAGCCACAGCTTGACGATCACGTTTGGGTTGAACGCGCACGTTCTTAGCAAATTTTGCCAGAGCTTCTTGAAATTTTCAGGCACCCGGTTGTGCTGGCGGAACACTATATCGAGGCCCCAACGCCGCGATGCATTGGGGTTGGCGGAAGTCATGGTGGTGATTGAGGAGTGGGAGTGGGAGTGTTGTGGTGTGTGCTGGAGCCGATCCTGTTTTGTAGGCGTAATAAAATACGCCCACCACATGCCGCTTGCTTTATATCGAGGCCCAAACGCCACGATGCGCTTTATATCGAGGCCCAAACGCCTTCGGCCTCGACACGGCGTTTGGGCCTCGATATAAAGCAAGCGGCATGTGGTGGGCGTATTTTATTACGCCTACAAAACAGGATCGGCTCCAGCACACACCACAACACTCCCACTCCCACTCCACTCATCCTACCATAGCTTGCGCCTACAAATCATGACGCAACCAACATTAGCACCGATCGAGGATATCCCTGTTGAAATCATGGCGGAGATTCTCAATAACCTCAAAGGTTATGATACGGCAACGCTGGTATCTGTGGTCCCTGAAATAAGCTCAGCATTTGGAGCTGTATGCGCCGATGATACTTACGGGCCCAGAGTGCGTCTTAATTTATTCGAACTGCAGAAAACGTTAGGCATAAGGCCCGAATGTTTATATTTGTGGTTAGAGAGTCGCATGAACAAATTTTCGTGGGTGGTTGAGATAGACTTTGAAAATTTGAAATGGGACTGTTACGTTACGGACGATAATCTATTGAACATAGTGAACATGGAGAAGAAACCACTTCACCTCACCACCCTGAACTTGGGTAGATGTGACCAAATCACGGACACGGGCCTGCAGCACATTGCCCAGCTCACGCAGCTCACCACCCTGCACTTGAAGGGCTGTTGGCAGATCACGGACGCGGGGCTCCTCCACCTTGCCCAACTTACCCAGCTCACCACCCTGGACTTGAGTCTGTGTCGCCAAATCACGAACGCGGGGCTCCTCTACGTTGCCCAACTCAATCAGCTCACCACCCTGGACTTGGGTCACTGTCGCAAGATCACGGACACGGGGCTCCTTCACGTTGCTCAACTCACCCAAATCGCCACCCTGCACTTGAGGGGCTGTTTCAAGATCACGGACACGGGACTCTTTTACCTTGCCCAACTCAAGGAGCTCACCACCCTGGACTTGAGTAACTGTCAAAAGATTACGGACACGGGGATCCTCTATGTTGCCCATCTCGCGCAGCTCACCACACTGAGCTTGGAGGGCTGTTGGCAGATCACGGACACGGGGCTTGAGCAGATTGCCGAACTCGCCCAGCTCACCACCCTGAGCTTGCGTTACTGTCGCCAGATCACGGACGCTGGGCTAAAGCACATTGCCCAGCTCACCCGGCTCACCACCCTGGACTTGAGTAACTGTCACATGATCACGCACACGGGGCTGCTCTATGTTGCCCATCTCGTGCAGCTCACCACCCTGCAATTGGCTCATTATGGCAACGACACGGACACCAAGCTCGAGCACGTTGCCCAACTCAGACAGCTCACCACCCTGTGCTTGCGTTCCTGTTGTAAGATCACTGACACGGAGCTAAAACACGTTGCCCAACTCACCCGGCTCACCACCCTGGACTTGAGTGGCTGTCCCGAGATCACGGACGCGGGGCTCCTCCACCTTGCACAACTCACGCAGCTCACCGACCTGAAATTTGTTAGCTGTCACAAGATAACGGACGCGGGGCTCCTCCACCTTGCCCAACTCACGCAGCTCACAACTCTGCACTTGTGGGGCTGTGACCAAATCACGGACACGGGGCTCCTTCACGTTGCTCAACTCGCACAGCTTACCAGCCTGGACTTGCGTGACTGTGGCCAAATCACGGACGCGGGGCTGAAGAGCGTTGCCCAGCTCACCCGGCTCACCACCCTGCACTTGAGTTACTGTAAGAAGATCACGGACGCGGGGCTCATCCACCTTGCCCAACTCAATCAGCTCACCAGCCTGGACTTGAATGAATGTCACAACATCACGGACACGGGGCTGGATCAGCTCCCCCTACATATCACACACTAATAACAGCATGCGTTAATTCCTTTGCTCAAATAGACTTTTTATTTTGACTCGAAATAAATTGAATTTTTTCACGGGTTAACGTGCCTATGTAGCCCAGTCTGGACATCGTGGAATTTTATCACAGGATAAATGAACAGTCTATGGCTCTGCCGCCCAATGCGAATTTAATAAAATATGGGCGTACACGCCGTTGTTTGGCGTTTGGGCCTCGATGCCAAGCGCGGTGAGGGACTGTTTAAATGTGGCTACTACGATCCGCCCATATCATACTCGTGCTTCAATCATCGCACACCAAGTAATAAAACCCGACGACAGAACGCGTGTAGCCGTTTTGAATGCCAATGCCCTTGTTGTAACAAATAGATCACACGTCCTCGGCCTAAAGCGTTACGTTTTGGATTCCATCCTGTCTGCGTTTAGGGGACATTTCTACAGTGTATGCGCATAACACCCAACGTTGCGGTTGAAATTCAAAGTGTCCCGATCTCAAGCACGATGAGTCATCTCGTAGAGTGTGCTAACCACAGCCATGTGTGCACATTTGGCGTGCGTGGGTCCTGGTTTACACGGGGCATGCAATTTGTATGCACGCCCTCGTCGTGCGCCAGGTGTCTGTCTCTTGGCCCTACACAGACATTTTTGTTTGCTGCTATCACGGATAGCATGTGCGTGCAGTGCACGGAGCCGAACGGGCGTCGACATGTATGTTGGGCAGGCATGGCGCACGCAACTATTGACATGCTGCTGGACAAACTAAAAGCAGACACGGGTGTGTGTCAGACGTTTGCGGAAATAATGGAGTTGTTGCCGGACGCCGTGCACGCCACCAAAGTCGCAGCAAGTCTGGTGTTGATTGGACCATCGTGCATCGATTTCATAGTGGGTGCTCTGCGTGCGGAGCACTTTGCCCCTGGCGTCCGTGTCAAGTACGTCTGGGAGCCACAAAGTGAACGTTTGTGCGAACGTCTCTGCGATATTGCGTGCTCTGTGCTGAATATGCATACTCTGCTGCAACGTGCGTCAGCGTCGGCCGAAAACAATGGCGATTTCAAGCCCGCGATTGTTGTGGTTGAACGGGTTTATTTGGCGTTGATTCGACACAGCACTGTGGCAGCCCTTCTCAAATTATTCGGAACAGCGAACAGGTCGTCTGCCGAACTTGTCCTGAGCCATGCGGTGGGGCGTTTTGAAACAGAGGATGCCCGGTGGCACGCCATTGACTTTTTTCGTTCGTGCGGCACCACTCTTCACGGCAAAGACAGTCGACCGACAGGGCTGCCAATTTCGCTCGTGTCGCCCGAGTACAAGAACGGCTCGCTCAGTATTGTTCACTGTGCGCTAAAGAAATTAGCCTGCTCGACCTGGATGACACAGCAGAATGTTAACGATGCTGTTGAACGGATGGAGCGGATTGGTTTCATTCAGTATGGCTGTGACTTTTTTTTCGGAAGCACCCGTGGCTACGCACGAGACCAGCGCAAAAATATACCACTTGACGATGTTGTCCGGCACACTTTCCGGGAACGTGCGTCTGGGAATATAACGCGTGTGCTTCATGCATGCGATGGCAAGCACGGAGGAGCAATTCTATCGTCTATTGTACGGATCTGTCGGGCGGAATACCTTGCACCCACGTCCTCAAGCGGCGTCGACGATATGGAGATTCTACGCAAACTTGTCAACTGCGGCAGCGCGTGCCCCCACTCGACGATTCATGCTATCCATAAAATGAGAAAGGCGGGGATTGTATGTCGCCGTGTTTCAAAATTGAAAGGTGCAGATCGTGGAAATGATGTTCAAAGCGGCAGGGTGCAGTGCATGCTTCTGCAGCTGCTGTCTACCAAGAGTGTGAACATGCTGCTGTTCCTGCTACAAGACAAAGAGATTGTGACTATGCTAGACGACCATATTGCCGGCGGGTGCCCGGCTGGTCGGTGCAACGGAACAAAGAACGGCAATTCGTGCGACTTCTCGCATTCGAATTTACTTTCGTCAATGGCAGCATCAGACTGTGGACATGCCCAGCGAAATATTACAATTATCATGAAGGTGCATCGTGCGTATGTCCGTCGCCGAGGGGGCGACACTACCAAAATCAGTTTTCTTGCAGGCCACAGGCACTGCGAGTTGCACGAGGTGGTTTATTACCGTATGTTTGCACCACTCGCACTAAAATACGGAGCTCTGTCCGATCATGCCAGTGCGAGCCTTGACATGACGGTGCGATCCATCCACCCAATGGCGGTGCCTCTGCTGCTGATTACCGGCAATACCACCGCCGCATCTAGGATGATGCAAAAAATGAAACGTATCTACTATCGGCCGTGTCACCGGATTATAAGCGTGATGTTCAAAAGTGGCGTTTTTGTCGCAGGGTCGCCGAGTATGATGTGGGATGTACTGTACTGCCTCACCAGAGAGACCGCGTTCACCGCGGAGGACCTTTTGAATCCAAGGCGGTGCTCTGACGTTATAACCCTGCTGTTTTCGCTGATGGTTTCTTTCTTCAAGTGCCGAGGCGCGTTGCCAAACTCCGGCGGCGACATGTTGATCAAAGCGTGCTGTGCGTCGGAGTCGCTGTCAAAGGTTTCTACCGCGGCGATTTTGAAATTGGATCGTCTGTGTACGAGCCTTGGTGTTGTACACGACCGTAAGGCGACAAACTTCTGGTGTACCATGTGCGCACGCGGCGAGACAAGTAGTACTCGGCGGCGTGTGGTCTGCGACTGGCGGTGCTCTGCTAATCGGCAATCCGAGTGGATGCGTGCTCAGCTGGCGATCTATTCCCGGCCGTGCCATCATCTAACGCGATTTGGACTCTCGTCGTGCCACAGGCTGGTCTATTTTAAGCAGCGATTTGACATGCTCGACCACGCTCTTCGCACAATGTTGTTTACACTTCTGCTGATCAAACAGCGGGCGTGCCGACAGAGCACGTCCGTCAAGCAGATTGGCATGAACCGCATGCCTTCATACGCTGCATGCACGTTCGGGGATGAAATGCTCTTCGAGCAGATTGTATCAGCCTGTTTCCTGCTCACGACCTGATTCTGTATCTGCCGGCCCGTTTCATTGCCCGGGATCGGCGGCCTCGGACACGTTTCCGGTTGAGAAGGCATTTGATTATGTCGCCAGGACATTGCATAATCTGGCTCAGGCTGTATTGGGAACTTGTGTCAATAGTCGTGTACACCTGCACTTCCCTGCCGAGCAATCTGATGCCTGCTACATTGTACTCGTTTGTCAGCGCAATAAAAACATCATCTGCCACTTTCCGTGCTGCAATCTTGATTGTGCGGCGCCGTACGGCATTGCACGCGGTTCCGCTATCCATCGCGACGTCTGATCCGCATTCTGCAGCAAACTCGTTGTACGTGAGCTTTCGTTTCGCGGACTGCTGTTCGTCTTCGTCTGCGCCCAACGTGCGTGGATACACGTCCAGCTGTATTTCTGTATCGCTTTCAAACAAGAACGTACAGCGCATGTTATTCGCAGCAAGAACGCTGTTGACGGCCATAACATCCATACCGCGGAACCCGCTGATTCGAACCCCGCCGTTCCGAATCTGGGCACACGTTAGTGCGCGCGAACTGGCCGTGCCGCAACAAACGCTTACCATCTCCACTAAGTTGTCCATTTCTGCACGGTATCTGTACGAAGAACACGGCGGAGTAAATAGAGACGGTGCTAAAAAGTCCGCACACAAATCGGTGTTGCGTACAGCCTTATCTGGTTATGGAGAGTGTCAATTCACGACTGCACGAGAAATTTTTAGATCTCGTGTACTACTCATTCACGATAGCTAAAAAACCCCCTGAGATTAATGGTCTCGGCCTTAAGACGTTCCGAGGTGCACGAAGGCATGTCATCCTTGAAGAGCAGCCCGACACTCCTACCTATAAATCTGCGGCACACATGGTTCCGTCCGTACGAATTTTGTTAAAGCGCTTTACCGACAGTCACATTTTTGCCGACACGTATCCGGTGATACGGTGTGGTCTTGTTCTGGACACACCCGTACAAACAATCAAAGCGTCATGGCAAAATGCACTCGCATCCTGCAGCAACTTTGCATCTGCACCAGCAGATACACCCCATGCGCCATTTATTCCTGTTTCGTACGCGAGCCATGATTCCGACCAGCTGGTGTGGGGGCGGCCCGGTGTCCCGATGTGCTCGGCGGGCGACGAATGTGAGGCTCGTAGATACAGTGGCAATCAGGGATGTTTGCACGCCTATCTGACGCCTGCGCAGCAAGACCTGTTCGACAAAAACGAGCCGTTTGAGATGCCATCGCCGCCATTTTGCCTGCTGTGCATTCGATGCGAGATCCACTCGCTATTGTTGGCGTGGGAAAGTCTGATTGCGAACCCACGTCAGCAGATCGGACGGGATATCATTTGTGTGCCGCCGTTGCAGAACCTAGTCGACGTACCCGGTGGCTACATCCGCAGCGTGGTTGGGATCAGCCAGTCCGCACACAGCATTATCTCCAGTGTTGCCGTCGTAGGCATTACGGGTATGGTCAGCGTCAAATACAACCCGAACACGAAACAGTTTTATATTGACCAGAGCCGGATTGTATGGCCACAACAGCATTTTTTATGCTGAGCCGCGACAGGACAGAAGGTGAGTTGGTTATTCATCGTCTGTCGCGGCTGTTTCCAAACCGTGCAGAATTCCAGGATTTTGCAATGGATCCTTCTGTCGGCAGGTGTCTTCAGAATGGTCATAGCATTCACGACGTCGTGATTAAACGGGTAAAATACATCTCGCGTGCTTTGCTGGACACGACGTCAAAACGGATTCAGCGCAGCATCCAGACATATATTGACATGCACATACCTCTTATTAACGCGCGGATGGTTGATACAGACGATCTGTCTGATGTGTATGCGAGGCGGCTTGCCCCGGAGCAGAACACCGAGTACCCACTCTACTATACCTACTACAAGAGGTGGCATGCCAATGTCGTGCACGTCTGGCACCCGAGTCCGGACAAGATTAAGAACACGGTAGAAATCACCAAGTTCTTGTCCAAAGGCGGGCACATGCCTCCGTCTGCACGACACATTGCCGATCATATGGTTCTCGCATCCAAAGACCGTGTGCTGCAGCCACTCGTTCGTGATGTGTTACTGTCAGCGCTGCTTGCTGTGCTCCCCGAAGACGCTGTTCCAACGGACGACAATTACATGCGTCGGTGCGAGTTGTATGCAATGTCGACAGAACACCTGTGCCTCGAGTATATCGATGGAAAAACGTCTCGTAACATCGTGGATACGATCAGTCGGTTTATTTCCGGCTGTACATACCAGTCGTCTGTGCTTGTACGCTCTCTCAAGCAGTGCCCTATCAAATACACACACTACCTCGCCGGACTGCAGCCATACATCGGGCATATCAGCAGACGCAAGCGCGTCAGAGACGTGCAACGATTCTCGTGTGCGCTGGTGTTCGACGCACTGTGTACAGAGCTGAACACATCTCGGAAATTGCCCGGGCGTGTTACGTCATCGTTGAATGTAGACGAGATAAGTGCCGTCGTACAGCTCGTACTCGCTGGGCCACCCGGTGCATGCGTCCACAAAGAACTGCTGCTGCGTGCCGGGTGCAGCGAACATGCAGTGTCTGTCGCGTTCCGTGCAATATTGCCGATTAATATCCTATTCCGAACCAAAGGAATCAAGGTCAAGCTCCCCGTCCTGTCGGACCGCGACTGGTCTATATTGTTTATCTGTGTCAAGACGCAGCAAAGGCGGTTGACTGTACGAGTGGAATGCGCCGGCAGCGGGCAGATAAAGCGGCGCTCTCCGGTGTACACGAATATCTGTGCCAATTGTTTTACGTTCCGGTCGCTCATTCCCAACCTCGTCCGAATCACGAAACGTACGATTGGTGTGGTGTCCAGCATTGACACCGCGGGCACACCCGTAATGGCATGCAATTCTTGTAAGCTGTTTTCAGTGTTCTCTGTCAACATGGCTTCGCAGCAGGTAAAAATATCGGGCAAAACGATGTCGTGTTGTTACATATGCGACGAGTTCGCCGCCACGACGCTGCTTAGTGACGTGTCTGTGTGTGCTGCGTGCAAATCATCCGTCGCGATCGCCAAGCGCCCCACGTGCAAATGTGGCAAACCGTATTCGGACAGAGAAGGGTGTCTCTACACGTACGACAATAACCAAAGATCTGCATCAATGGCATATCTATGCAAAGACCACTGCACGCTCTTCATTGGTGGGCACTACACGTTCGATCAGCATCTCGCAACAAACAAGATTGTATCCGAATCTGCAAGTCATAATATGAACTAATAAAAGTTTTTCCGCTCTGCATCGAACTGTTCAGTTGCAGCGGTTCAATTTAATATTAATTCACATTGTTCCCAATCATTTTATTCCGACTCTGTGGGCACCCTCCAGACAGTGCAACCGTTCATACATGTCGACAGGCTACAGCTCGCGCCCGGCGTAGACGGGCATACCACAACAACGCGCACATTGGTAAGACCCGGGAACGTCCGGGCGCTTGTAGTCTCGTTCACGGCGTGCTCGTAGGTGACGCAGGGTACAAATGCGTAGTGCGTTTTTTCGCGGCTAAAGCCCACAAAAGCCGTCTTGCCCGGCTCAGCGGCCTTCCACCGGTTCCATGACAGGGCAGCTGTGCGCGAGACAGGCGCGCCAACGCGGGGCTCGGGCACCTTCCGGGACCCCCAGTTCTGACCAGCTTGAACTTGGCTGGCTGTACCCTGATCACGGACGGCAACGCCAACGACAACCACCTTGTCGAGCTCCTCGGCGGTGTGAGTGCGCTGCAGCACCCCAAGGGCGCTGTCACGGAGGTGCCCGTGGTCCGTTTGGCTGCGCTGCTTTGGTTTCGCTCCAAATATTTTTTTCGGTTCGGGGTACCCATGGGGCTGCTCGTCCAGAGTAGCGGCGGAGACCGGCTCGAGCCGTATAGTGGCGGCAGTGACCAAGAATGTGGCATCCTCTAGGACCTGGAAGGAGCTGCTAACACACATCTGTGCCTTGGAAAAGAATGTGTTGGTTATGAATTCCCCGTGGCCAGCGGCCACTGTGGTAGACAGGAACCGCAGCGTGCTGCACCGTTGCTCGATTTCTGCCATGTTGCTAATAGGGGGAGTGGACGGTAGCATAGAGGAGAGTGCGTGTTGTGGCACGCACTGCGCCGTGGTGCAGCAAGAGTGGCGACGGCCGGTCAGCTCGTTTTCTGTTTGTACATATCGAGATAGCGTGCACATAATAACACCGGTGGTCGCTCAGGCAAGGAACAGGCGAGCCGTCTGCCCATCTTCTTAATACACAACGGATACAATTTATTGCCGAATAATCGCGCTCGTGCCCGATGCACTCGACTGAGTTGATTTGGGATCTTTGGTGGTGCATGCGAGACATACAGCAGCTAGCACTGCAGCAGCAACGCTTATGCCAATCCAGCCATCAGTTGACACGCCTGCGGATTCGCTGCCAGCTGAGGCATCCGCGGCATTTGAATTGTCAGCTGGGGATGCATCCGCGTTGACGGCAGGAATCGTCGTTTCGTTCGCCCGTTCCATGTTCCGACATACCGTGCGAAGGGAATTCATAAAGTCTGATGCGCAGTCCTTCGCGCACCCTCTGGAGAAGTTGTCAATCGCGTCACTACATCCATCATGTAAAAGTTCGTTAACTTGATCGGCACATGTGTGCACACCTGTGTCATTTGATGCCCAGTCCACACCACTGATAGCCATTGCGTATAATTCGTTGTAGTCACATCTTCCCATGACAAAAACCGTAAGCATAAAGACCACATCTACAAAGATAGTATCAATGGCATTCTGATCATGACCAGTCTGAGTAAGGCGCAAGCATGTGTCGCACTTCGTCATGTTACTACGGGCTGTGTCAATCGATAATTGGACAAGAAGATTATATCCATCCCGGTTGAACACTGTTTTGTTGTTCTCAAAACAGATATTACATGAATTCAATTCGTCATAAGCAGCTTCGTTCAGATCGATTTGAAGAGCGTCGGAATAACAACCAAGTGAATCTCCTGCAGTCATGCATTCGGAATGAACCGTGTGGGTTAGCGTCTGCACGATAAAGACAGCTTTAAGTACCGCGGACACCATAATGTAGCAAGGATGTGTTCCGCGTACGATCTTTTACTGCGACTCGCTACCGTGGTAAATACGGCGTAGTGTCGTGGTATGCTTTTTGCGTACGACTTGGGTCGCAATAAAATGTATTTCAGAATATGCAATACCACATCCGATGAACGCAGCGTCGTTGATTTGTGATATTTGCTGTATTAAACTCAAGATGACAAGGGGTTTTTTGCGTAGGATGCGGCAGTGCACCGTGGTGCAGCAAGAGTGGCGACGGCCGGTCAGCTCGTTTTCTGTTTGTACATATCGAGATAGCGTGCACATAATAACACCGGTGGTCGCTCAGGCAAGGAACAGGCGAGCCGTCTGCCCATCTTCTTAATACACAACGGATACAATTTATTGCCGAATAATCGCGCTCGTGCCCGATGCACTCGACTGAGTTGATTTGGGATCTTTGGTGGTGCATGCGAGACATACAGCAGCTAGCACTGCAGCAGCAACGCTTATGCCAATCCAGCCATCAGTTGACACGCCTGCGGATTCGCTGCCAGCTGAGGCATCCGCGGCATTTGAATTGTCAGCTGGGGATGCATCCGCGTTGACGGCAGGAATCGTCGTTTCGTTCGCCCGTTCCATGTTCCGACATACCGTGCGAAGGGAATTCATAAAGTCTGATGCGCAGTCCTTCGCGCACCCTGTGGAGAAGTTGTCAATCGCGTCACTACATCCATCATGTAAAAGTTCGTTAACTTGATCGGCACATGTGTGCACGCCGCTGTTATTTGGAATCTGTATGGCAGCACCTTTGTTTGTTACCAGAGTTTTGGCAGCGACTCCGTATAATTCGTTGTAGTCACATCTTCCCATGACAAAAATCATAATCATATAGAACACATCTGCAAAGATAGTATCAATGGCATTCTGATCAAGACCAGTCTGAGTAAGGCGCAAGCATGTGTCGCACTTCGCCATGTCACTAGAGGCTTTGTCAATCACTAATTGGACCATGGCATTATGTCCATCCCGGTTGAACACTGTTTTGTTGTTCTCAAAACAGATATTACATGAATTTAATTCGTCATAATCAGTTTGCATCAGTTCGATGCCCTGAATCGCGAGGGAATAACAACCAACTGATTCTCCTGCAGTCATGCATTCGGAATGAACCGTGTGGGTTAGCGTCTGCATGATAAAGACAGCTTTAAGTACCGCGGACACCATAATGTAGCAGGGATGTGTTCCGTGTACGATCTTTTACTGCGACTCGCTACCGTGGTAAATACGGTGTAGTGTCGTGGTATGCTTTTTCGCGTACGACTTGGGTCGCAATAAAATGTATTTCAGAATATGCAATACCACATCCGATGAACGCAGCGTCGTTGATTTGTGATCTTTGCTGTATTAAACTCAAGATGACAAGGGGTTTTTTGCGTAGGATGCGGCGTAGTTGTCCGTCGAGGACCATATGTCATGGCTGCAAATCTGACGTCTGGTTGGCCAAGTCGATCTCAGATCGGGCGGCGTGCAGTATTTTTTAAGCGCGGGGAGTGTGGCGAGCGAGTCCGTTGTACCAACTGGACTGCGTCCCATCATGGCGTACACTGTTGTATAAATAATACCATCTGTGGGATTTCCGGTACGAACCCATACATCATATGCAAATTTGTGTAGGTCGCACCGGGGGTGTGGCACTGATTTAATGTTATCCGCGACACCTTCTTCTGCGTACGGCCTGAGATACATGTTTGGTGCTGCGCTAGTAAGTGCAAATTCGAAATCAATGATGCAAGGCAGTTGTTCTTGGTAGCTCCCCTCTGAAATCACAATGTTTCTTGTGTGCATATCTTGGTGATAGACCCCCAAGCGATTCATGCGCCTAATTTGATCGCTGCATCGTGTCATCATCATTGAAATCTCCATTGGCGTAGAGTTGCCCGCAATGAAGTCTGCCATAGTCCGAGTGCCACACGAGTTGATGACCAGAATGTCGACATACGACTCCTGTGGCAAGTTTGTGATAAACTGCGTGACTGTGTTGGCCAGCGTGGGGTCCGTCCGTATAGTCGACACCTTCAGCCACGGGGAATACGCAATGACCAACGGACATAACATTCGCGTGCTCTTGTCTGCATCAGCACACGCGCGGTATGCTGTATCCTCATTGTTTAGAAGACACTCCCCACTGACTCCAATTTTGATAAACACGGTGCCTGTGGACAGCTGTGCTTTCAACAGAACCATATGGTCGGCGTGTACACATTGTGTATCAGACGCATTCGACAGAATATCGGACAACCTTTCGTGGGACGTCCTCGGCATAGTGCGTGTGTCACGAATATCGCAATATAGTTGGTATATACTGTAATCGGGTGGGATGTTTGTGTGTGCAGAATGGAAGTTGTGCAGCATCCCGAGTGTGCGTACGACACAGACGAGCGTATGACGCTGTCCATTCTTGCTATATCGTGCGTATGTGCTTTTATTACGGTGGTAGGCATCCTGCGAGTGCTGCACCCAAGCCCATCACCACCCATGAAGGGTGTTGATTGGGAGAGTAACCATAGATCGCAGGAAAGAAAGAAGTAGCAATGCAGCATGTGCCGTGCAGGGAATATGGGTCGATTGATCAGGTTTCCGGCGGGTGGTTTGTTTTGTCCCTCGCCATTCTGTGGATTTTCATGCTCTTAAACTACCGTGTGTGGAAAAAGAACAGTGCAGACGTTCTAGCATGACAGCGTCATACAGCCTGAGACACGTGCACACAACGCAACTAGCACTGAATATAGTGCTGCTGCTGTGCACCATGGGACTGCATGGCGGCTGGAGAGTTACCGTTGCCACCGCGGCAACAGCAGGTCTCCTGTACCAGTGCGTTGATACGGGTGTGCACCCGGCGTGGCACGGATTTTCGATCCTCCAAGCAGCAACAGCCGCGGCATGGCCGTCAAAAGGCGTCGTGCTCGCGGTCACGTGCACAGGTGTGGCCGTCCACGCATCCATCGTTTCTTTCCGCCATTACGGTATGTCGTAACAGGAGAGCCTTGCGCAGAACGCCGAAAGTTACCAGCTGCGCCGGCATGTTTTCTCTGCCGTGCGCTTGACGGTTCGCGTCAACCAGGCGACGGCAGGGCGGCTGCCGGGACAAGACGTTCCTCTGTGTCCGGCTTTTCGCGTGAAGAGTGCTTGTTCGAGAAGCATCCCGAGAAACACCTGCATGCCCACAATCGCTGATACCAAGGAGCCTGACGCAATGAATTCACCTTTATACGTTCAAGAGCACGCAGTGTCCATATCCCACCGATAACAGCAAGGGCAAGAGACCCCGAAAAGACAGCAATTGTAAGGTCTCGGTCTTCAAGCTCTGCTGTCGACGTTGTGGTGGGCCCCGTCTGTGTCGTGGCGGTGGTAGAACTCCTCCGATCTCCTGGTTTGTCAAACGGTGTGATGTCGTTCTGTGCTCGCATCACAAGCCCTGTGAAATACAGCGCCAGCAACGGGAACTTTGCGGCGAACGACGCGACGTTGTAGTAGCATTCTGATTCATACACCGCGATCTCACCACTCGCGTCGCGTAGCTTGAAAAAGTGGATCAGCGGGAACGCGGCAAACGATGCTGTGATCCAACACAAGATCAGTGTCACCACAAGCGGCGGGTCAAACGTTGCATAGGGCCCTGGTGGGAAATCGCCCGTCTTGTTCTCTGTACGGATCGAGTAGGCATACGGCTCCCATACTGTTGCCCACGCCGCTGGATACGTGAGCAGCGCTGCTAAATACACACCCCAGGCCATCCATCTGCTCTTTTCGAACCACAAGACGTCGGACGCAGCTCCACACGCGATCACGAGTGGCTGCACCACAAGCCACATCAAAATTGTAGAGAGTAGGCAGGGAGACGTCCACATTGCTGCATTCACAATCACCATCAATGTGGAAGAGACAGCGTAATCGGCCCATCGCAAGTACGAGCGCCCAGTGGTATACCCGTCCCAGCACCACGACATATCGCCGCTGCGTGCCAGGCTCAGGTATGCTACCAGGTGGTGTGATCCACTGACATAACTAAAAAACGGGACAGCGTACACCAGCTCCAGTTCAGTTGCATAGGTATGGTAGTACGTGGCGATCCGGCACGAGCCGCCCTCGCCACACCCTTCTTCGCCGCCCACCCAAATGTTGTATCGCAGAAGCACTGGGACACGCCATGTGTAGCTGTTACGTGCCGCTACAAATATGAACACGCTTGCTGCAGCAATGTGACAAATAGCCAGGACGCCGTGGCTGCGCTTGAGCAGCGCCAGGAACTGCGCGATCGTGTCCGAGCTCCATGACATCTTGAGATCAGTGTGCTGTCTTCTGGGCTGCGTCAAGTGCCAACGGCGTCTTCCAGAATGGCTCAGGTTGTGTGTATATACGAGTTCGTGTGCGTGGCAAGTTGTAACAGTTTCCGCCGACATACGGTTTGGTCATTTCGCCTGGATTGCAACACATTGAGGCCTTCTGCGTGTTAATTCGGAATGGCTCGCCGCGTGGGACGCCGTTGCCATCGATATTTTGCGTCGCCTTGGCATTTGCCAAATGCCACAGTGTAACAAACCGTCTGCACAAAGATTGCGGAAATGGATTTGTCGTCACATTCCACGACTCGTCTCTTCAGCACACGCCGTCGTCCGGATCGTATTCGTCTCGGTACAGCGAAAAGCGCACTGCCATAACACCCCACATCATCATGCACAGCACCCGCACATTTCGTCCGTTTCTTCAAGCAAGGGTTTACGCGCGCAGCCTGTGCTTGAAGAGATCCGCCGATTGGATTTCCCATTGCAAAAGCGGAGAACGCCCCTCGGATATTCCAGTGTGTCCGCAGATATACTACAAAGATTCGGGGTGGAGTGGGTACGGCGATTGGCTTGGCAATGGCAAAACTGCGCGGACCGTCCCATTTGCCAAGTTTGAAATTGCACAGGAATGGGCAATCGCTCAGGGATTCACAACAGCAAAAGAATTTAGGAAATGTAAGCGTCCGCCCAACATTCCATCTTGTCCTGAAGCTACATACAAAACTAGCGGTTGGCAAGGCTTTATACACTTTCTTGGATCAAACAACAGGTCGTCTAAGCCAAGGGTCTTCGCCACATTTAAAGACGCTCATCTTTACGCACTCTCGTTGGGAATAAAGACAAAGCGTGAGTGGTGGCGGTGGTCTACTGCAGGGCACAGGCCATTTAACATACCCTCCTGTCCGCACACGACCTACGCGGATTGTGGTTGGCGTGGTTGGCGGCACTGGCTTGGCACGGGCGATGCGAATACCATCATCAACCTACACCGTTATATGAATCGGCTTCATACCCACCGTGGGTGTGTAACACGTGTGCGAAGATACAAGCTTGGCCGGTACCGTCTGTTGGCCAAGAATATGATGGCAGAAACGTAATACAGTCTTTTATTTCAGAATAAACAGATTGAATTGTTGCCTCGGCCGGCGAGTTTTATTAATGTCGTCTGTATGCCGTGTTGTACGACAAAGACATTCCATGTGGCTAAATCACTATCTAGAGATGTGCTGAGTATCCCATTGCAGTCGCGGCGGGAGTTGCTGCACTCGAAGCACTGATCGCGTATACTGTTCCGACGAAAGCTACTGCCATACCTCCTGCTATTGCCGTCGTAGAAATGCTAGTGGCAGCCTTTTCTGGCGTAGTGATGCCACCTCCAAGGTTTGCGTCGATCGGGTCGGGAACGTTGCCCACGTTCGTGGCTGTGTCACGTGCTGTGCTAGTAGACAATGTCGTTCTGGGGGTGACCGTTGTACTAACATTTGAATTGAGAGATGTGATAATCGTTGCCGCGGAAGTTGTTGACAAACTCGCAGAGGTTGTGTTCGTGACGTTTTTGGACGATGACGTGCTAGTGGTGGTGTTAGACGAGGTGGTAGTGCTGATAGTTGTTAAAGACGAGGTAGTAGTGGTGGTGCTGGACGAGGTGGTAGTGCTGGTAGTTGTTAAAGACGAGCTAGCAGTGCTGGACGAGGTGGTACTGCTGGTAGTTGCACAGTTCGTGACACTGGCCCACGGAGAATAAACAGAGCAAAAGCAATATGATTGGTTTTTACAGCCAAATTTGGCAGAGAAGTTGCTGCCCGTGAACATGTCCAGGTTGTCTGTGTCCTCAACTCTGTCACGCCATGCACTGATATCACGGCTAAACGTGCTGCGGCTGAACATTTGAGACATGTCCTTTACTACCTTTACATCCCATTTGCTGAGATCGCCGTTAAACGCGGTGGCGCCAGCGAACATAGCATGCATGTCCGTTACTTCCTCTACATCCCATTTGCTGAGATCGTCGTTATACGCTGTGGCGCCAGCGAACATAGCATGCATGTCCTTTACATCATTTACATCCCATTCGCTGAGATCGCCGTTAAACGCGGTGGCGCCAGCGAACATAGCATGCATGTCCGTTACATCCTCTACATTCCATTTGCTGAGATCGCCGTTGAAAGAAAGTGCCTCAAAAAATGTCGATGCCATGCTTTCAACTTCTGCTGTATACCAGCCACTGATATCTCCATTAAAATCACTCGCACGGTAGAACGTTCGATCCATAGACTTCGGTGCATTGGTATAAGGTTGCAGCGGGGCGGGCAGCAAATTGGACATGTTCTGGTTGAAGGTGCTCAGATTCGCAAACACGTCATTCATGTTTGTGCAGTACATAGTGCGAACTTGTACTGTGATGTCCAAACCCCGAGCCCGTCTGTTATGTATACGTTGAATTGTTTGCAAATCACTCTCCAATGTATTGCAGGCCGTTACATTTGTGTAGATCACTGGCGCTATGAATGATGTGTTTGTGGTTTGAGGGCCGAACACATTCTTTGTACCATTGGCTGGAATTGTAGTATTATGCTGCTGCTTTGCGTAAGTGTTGTTTATGGCTGCAGATCTGTAACACTCGCATAGAGGGTTGCTATCTGTGGTTGTTACTAATACCGCCATGGCAGCAGCGGCGAGCACTGTGTGCCGCATTTTGGATACTATATTATGCGCACGCGGTCCTCCATTGACTACTCCTTTATACGAAGTGCATTGACATAAATTGACTCGTGTTTTAATATAGTGCAAATTAAAAACATGTCATCCTCATTCGCTTCCTAGGCGGTGCGGGAGGCGCGGTCGTGCTTGTGTCCTGCGCACGAGACACGTGTTTCCAGGTAGGAAGTGATTGAGAATGTTCGCCGCAGAGCTGCGAGAAAGTAGCATGGTATTCAGCATAAACCTGTTTTGCATACGTGCGGTAGTCTTGTATCCGATCCAGAATAACTCCTGCAGCATGTGTGTGGCCTGTATGCCCAGCTATCCCAAAGTCCAATATGGTGCATCCGTCGGATCTCCACAGTATGTTGCCGCCGTTGAGGTCTGCATGATGCATCCCTGTTTGGATAAAGGCAAGGAGGGTAGTGTGCAGCAACCCAAGGTACCGAGTTGCGCATTCCGTGCTCAGAGTAATCTTCTGGTCGATCATATCGCGAACGGTTTTGCCTGCGTGCCAGACCAGCACCCTAAGGATGCGCTCGAAGTCTGTATCGTCTGTGTCCGGCGGCACATGGTGGTCAACGCCTATCGTCTCACACAGCCGTTTATACGTACTGACGTCGCGTATAATGGCAGCCGTCGAAATCCCTGCCAACTCCACGCCCGACCCTGCCAATAGAGATCGTGCTCGTGCGAATTCTGTCGACAGCACTGTGCGTATTTCATCTTTTGCATAGCAGTCTGTTTCAGGTGCGCCTGATAGCTTTATTCCAAATGCCATATCCTGGTGCGCCAAATCGTCTTTCGCGTCGACTCCCGAGTACATCACAACATTCTCTGTACAGAACATGCCTGTATCGTACGAATTAAAAAGCACGTACACAAACATGTCCCATACGGCCTGCTTTGTGTTGTTCCAGTCGGCGAGCTCTCTGCATTTGGACGTCCATGCATTAAATAGGGCTCGCAGATCACCGAAGTTGCCTCCCGTCCCAAGAAGGGACACCATTGCATCGAGACATCCTTCTGCTGCATCGAGTTTCGAAACGCGCTTGTACAAGTCGTCGGTATCCTCACATTTAAGGCGCTCGTTTAGTGCAAAAAAATCACAAATATATCCTGGCCATGTCGCGCGCTGCACACACTTATTGACCGAACTTCGGCCTGCAATAGAACGCACGACCGAAATGGCAGTATGCGCGTTTGTGTAGATACCGGCTTGAGGTTTCCACAGCACGTCCATGGTAAACACAGCCAAGGATAGTTCGTACCTAATAAATGCTGCGTCTAAAATCAACAGTATACGCAGGCGACGAGGAGCGTGCCACCGACAGTTGGCGGAAAGTGTATATGAAGGCCGGTGGCTTAGCACGGCTCTTGTTGTGTTGTGCTGTACGATTGGGTTCGGCCTCGTCGTCCAAAAAGCACACGGACGTTCGGAGACGATGTAATTAATATGGCAAACACGATTCGTTTGATCAAACGCGGTAATGAAAGATCCGTGACGCTGTCTCGTTGTGGTGTTCTCCGCACACAGACATCAATCATTTTATTACACTAGGATGTATACTGGCGCGTCATACCTCTCTTCGCTTAAGGTGTGTAACAAAAGTATGCAGTCGGTATGTATTTATGTGGTGTATATGAGTACGGCCTTGTATCAGGATCACACAATGTGCATACGTTATGTTCGACGAGCGCCGCGAACAGCACCGAAAACTTCCAAAAAAACGAGCACATTGCACACAGGAACGCCCGGGTCACGGCCGAGATGCAGGCTTTCGTCGACATCATTGATGTTTTCAATGCCTCTCTAGAGTTGGGGGCCTTCAATCACGTGGACAACGTGCACATGGATGCGGCGTACTACGCAACGCTGGCGCGTATCCTTCATCCATGAAAACGACAGCGTGTGTACTGGCCGAGCTTGTCCACCCCCATCAGAAAGGGTCGTCCTCAAAATACTGCCCCGTGTCGGTTTCGGTGCGTGCTTTGCGAATGCACGTCCGCATTTTCGTCGCGCGTAAGCCGGCATGGCGCCAGTTTATACAGCTGTGTGCTGCTTTCCTGACAATCGTGTCCAGCCACTCGGACCCGGGGAGTACTGAGTCCCCGTACGTGATGGTCAGACATGCATTATGGTTGCCGCGTAAACACACGACGCGTGGGTCAGGCATGGGCCCGACAGGGCATGTGGCCACACAGTGCAACAAAGTGGCGGGTACTGCGTGCAGACACTCAACAAAAACCAGGAACATCAATGCCATTGCGTGATGTTGTGAACACCGCTGTCGTGCCAACAATCTTAAATGTCGAATTTCGTTGCAGCACTAAACTCTGTTTCCTTGTTATTCCGGCAAAAGACCGACGCCGGGATTTGCACCTGGATCTCCAAGTTAATAGCCTGGTGATTTACTTGTGACGTTTCGTTGAGAGAAATAAATATTGAAACGCCCGCTTAATCTACGCCAGTCATACAATGATATTGCCGTGCTTCTTTTATATAGAGCGCGTTGCCGCGGTAGGAAGCACTTGTGGGACAGCCGAGTGTGCACGTATTGGTCCGTGCTCGCTAAAATGTTGCGAGTTTCCATTGATGACACGCCCATTGGGTATAAATTCCCCGCCGACTTCCAGGCCCGGTACAAGAATTTTCAATGCTTCCCGGATGAGGCTACTGCATGGGCTGAAGCATTGCGTCTGGTTTCAGACGATCCAGGTGGAGGCGCGGCGATTCATGCGAATAGCGGAATCTTTGGTTTACGCAAGTCAGCGAAAGGAATCATCATGGTCTACATGTCTGGCGATGTCTTAAAGGTGGCGTGGCGAGCGACCGATGTTATTGAGAATGGCTTTGTTTGCATCCTTTACCAACGCCGCGGGGATGCCGGAGGGCATGTTATGCTCGCGCGCTTCCTACCCAACAATGTAGTCGATGTGTTCGACCCGAATGGACACGGCTACTTGCACCCAGCAGCCCTGGCACTCGCACACGCCACAAACAAAACGCTGAATGGCGAGTCACAGACTCTATTTACGAGAGCGCCAGAGCATAAACTGCCGGACGACGATGCGCATCCGTTAGACCCAAATGCTACACACTCTGGAGGCATGTGCCAGATAATTTGTGCCATGCAAATGTGGAGCTCCTTGAAGGATAACAGCACGCTAACTACTCTGGTCACTGCCGATGATGTCAACGCATACTACATCAAATTCCGCGCGGACCCCGAAGTGCATAAAATCTTTAAAGAGAAGACCTCGTCTGAAATGTGTTTCGCCAGGGACATATGTGTCTGGTTCGTCGAAATATCCAATGTCGCTGGCAATGAGAGGTTCAAGGACGCAGGTGACTTGAACGCATGGACGTCGAAGCTTGTTTTGAATACAAGCTGCATTCAAAATTTAATTACAGTCTACAAATAGCGGCAGGTACATTACAAATATTTGTAACAAAGGCAGTGGAATCCAACAATGCATCGACTCTGGTTTGTTCCTTCTCGATTACGGACACGGGTTAGTCCCATACCCGTTCAATCCATTGAGAGACGGTTGTGTAAGGGGTCTATTATCTGTATAATCATGATTATACAGATAATATATGTGTTAATCGTGTGTGTAATGTTCTCCGTCTTGCTGTTGATGGAACGACGATTGTCCGTAAACGCCGTCGGTTGGCTACGGCGCGGGCACAGTCGGAAAAATCCCCTTGTTGCCCCACGTCCTTGGGTCGTACCAATTAACGCCGAGATGGTATTGCAGTTCAGCCTGCGTGTCAGAAGGGAACTGCTCTATTGCTGCTGTTAGTTCTTTACCGCCATCTGGCGTATATTCCGCAAAACCCTCGTCGAACGTGTCTTGATCTGGAATGTTCGAACTGAACGGCACATCCACGCTTCCGTGCCACTGGAAATCATCCCCAAGAACGTTTGTCAACAATGCACTGTTTGCGACGAGGTCGACTACATGTTTAGGATTCTTTTTTTTCTGCATGATTCCGAGTTGGTCGAGCAAATACGATTCCGGGGAAGAACCTTCCAAAACGTGTTCCGGCAATAACTTTCGCACAGGTTGGGTATCTGTATAGTAGCCCCATCCCGTGACATGCTGTACATTCAACAAGAGCAACGCCATGAGGGGTCGTCGGACGATGGGGACTCGCTCGTTGAGTCTAGCACGGTTAGCCATCGCAATAATAGCACATGCAATATCACACGCTATATATGCGTTCCGTCTCGCAGCGTCCGAATGTATAACGCCACTCGGCCCATATGGGCAGCACCCATGGCCGAGAAGAGTCGACGCATAGCAGGAGGCGACCTGTGCGTCGTCATAAAACCGAAAACCTTTGATCTTCGTTACCGCACAGTGTGTATATGATCACGGACTCGGAATCCCTTTTCCACCCGGTTGCATCGGCATATGAACTACGCATTTTGTCTAGCGCGGAGTGTATTTGCATGTTAAGGTACATGGCACGCTTTCCGTAATGGTAGCGGTTCATATATTGTTCGTGGTCCCGGATTGCTCCCAGTAAATCGTTTGCAGCATCAGCGTTCTCTGGTACTAACCAAGCATCGTCCCAGAAGTGGTTGTCGCGGATGCGTTGAACGATGGCGTCCAGGCTTTCACCATCAGAATCTGCGTCAGAGGATTCTGCGCGGTCTTCGTCTGCATCAGTGTACTCTGGTACCCAGTCAGCAATGGCGTTCTCATTCTCCGAAATTGCGTGATCATTTTCGTCTTCTATGATCTTATTGAAATATGCAACAGCCGAAGCGCACAATTCAATAATGGGTGCTTCTAGATTGTCTATCGCGACGATGTCATCTTGTGTTTCCGACTGAGCGAACGAACGCGCTATTTCAAGGAGATAAATTAGACGATCCATGTCTGTAAACAACCCTAAGGCATGCCCATCGAACTGACTGCCCGAATAGTTATTTAAGCGCGCAATCCGTTTTTCGCCGTCGAAGATGTGTGGTTTGTATCGAACTGCTGATTGTCCTCCAGATCTGTCATCCGGATCAAATGGGATGAATCCGAGTCTCCATTCGTCGGAAGAATACCAGAAACAATCTGTTTCCACTTTGATGTCGTTTATTGAGAACGTCTTTACGTTCTGTACTACGTTGCACTGTTCAGTTAGATGGTCGTACGCCTGCCTAATCTGCTTCTCTTGCAATGCCCATGCGAGATCGCGGCGGCGCGCTTCGAGGGATTGCAAGGCTTTCTGATCGAAGGCGTATTCGTCTTCGACGACGGTAGCCACAGGTGGCACGGATGCCTCCTCCTCTGAAAATGCTAAGCACAATCGAGCTGCGTTGGCGTACGCGTCTCCCTGCGAGGCTGTGTATGCGGTGTCGATGTTTATCACGGGGGCTGACTCGACTGTGTCGAACGACGCTTCGTACCTTTGTTCGGAATACGGCACAAAATTGTAGGTATCGATCTTCCATGTATTAGATGGCGCATGTCTCGTTGTGTGCATGCGCGTGATATCGTCTGAACTTGCGCTTAGGTAATTCTGGAGCGTCTTTGGCAGTCTGCCGTTTGTGTAAGACGAAAGTGCGGCGGGCAGTCCACACGCATGGACGACATTCGGAGTGCTAAAGCGTCGGTTCAGAGAGCAACGCCGAGCAATATAGCAGTTCTGTTGTACGTCCCATTTAAACGCAACCAAGTAGGTTTCGTATTGCTCCACGTTGCCTCGCGAGGCGGCAGATATGCACTCAGAGTACTTGTTTTTACGTAACTTGTGGCGGAGGTCAACCCGGATCTTCATATCTCGAACGTCTGCGGCATCTGCCATTATTTCGCTTTGATCTTCAGTCGTTAGCACAGGATTGTATGTGAATGCATGATGTGATCTACGTTCGATCGTTCGAACGGCAGGGACATACGTGTTAAGATGTTCACTAACTCGAAAAATGCGCTGGTCCGTTCCTGATGCTTCACAGTGTTCGATTGCAAAATCCAGAACATCTGTAAAGACTTCTGTCTGTCTGTAGTATCGAAATGCGTGTGTTGGAACTACGTATTTCATATCCACGTATGTTGAGGGTGTGTCCATGAAATAGGGATGAAACCGACGATTCATGTGAGCTCGAACGTCGATCGTATCTTGGAGTAGCATTCGCGCCTTACAACAACCAGGGACACAAAACATATTCTCTCCGGCATGTCGCAATACAGGATATTGAGATCGCAGAGAATACGTGTGCGTGTCGACGACGATGGTATTTTGCAGTGGATCGATAAGAGTGTTGTCTGGTACGTAATACCTCGAATTCATCGATGAGATCCATTTGAAATGAAACGACGATTGTCCTGGCAGCATGTGAACATAGCATTCTGTTGTGGTTTTCATTTCCGTAAATATTTGCATCCAGTCCGTAATCCTGCGAAGTTCGTGGTACCGATTTGAGATGTGCGTCTTATCTGATAAAAACGGCATTTTTGGAGTAGCAGACGAAGCCCCCATGTACGCGACTTGCAAATTCGAGACTGTATCCTCGGGCATGTTGAATTGTTGGAGTAAACCTGTAAATGTATCTGGTGGTGTCAATAGGTACATGTATTCTTGTGTATCAGCAGCGTCGGTTAAAGTGATCCGTTCCGCTGGCGGCATTTGCAGTTCGTTGGCAGTCGCAACTGGTATAAGGACACGCCCATCGTGTTGGTGTAGCACCTCCCGTATTGTGTTGTACGTTGCGCGTATGGCGACATCCTCGGCGGCTTTCGTGGCATCGTTATTTGCATCTGATAGTGCATATGTCCGTTCGTGAATCTTCTGTCGTTTGCGGCTGATTGCAATGTCGTATAGTTTCACACGTACGCTTCCATGCGAACGTCTCTGCGACGAATAGTAATAGAGTGGCACAGACTTTCGTTTGGACGCATTTGATTGCTCGGCATTCGCATATCCGGCAATGGCGTGGTTTGACATGATTTACACGTCGGAGCTGCTGTATGTGTTTGCGTTCGTGCGTGCGTTTGTGCACCCGTACAAATCCTACGACATGTTTTCTTCGTGGGTGTTTCGTGTGCGTCTGTTTGCCGGATGCACACAAATGGTCTTGGCGTCGGTTGCAATAGGATTGTTGAACTGGCAGTGCGCCCTCGCCGGTGTGACTATTCACCTGCTGGATTGGCTGTTTATAACAACTCGACTCAGCAAGCTTGATCCTCACCGTGCGGCCGGTTTAGTGGGAGTAGCAGACACCGCGATATTTATACTGTCGGCTTTCTCGGTTGTGAACTTTGTGTTTGAGCGGCCAACACGGCAATCGAATGATAGATTGTTGCTCCCGGAACACTGGCTCGGCATAGCAGTCAACTGCATTGCCGTGGTTGTGTTTCTGGTCGACTACTATTATGTGCGGACGTGGACGGACGCATGGGGCTGCTACGAGACAACAACGATTGACAAGTTTGAGTATGGGTACTGTCCCGACCGGCTCGGCAATTACGGGAACTCAGAAGTGTGTCGACAGTTTCAGGGCAATCCGTCAATAGGCTGCACGCCCCCAAGTCAGAGAAGTAGCAGTGGGATACCACCTACGACCATTACGCCCACAACATACGTCGCATATATTGCGGCAAAGCTTGTTATTGCATCGTCTGTTCTTTATGCGAGCTCTTTGTATTCCGTGACCAAAAACCTACAGCTGCGTGCCATGCTGGTTTGCGATGCCCCAGCCGGCAAACACTAGTCCACGCAGGACTCGGCCACATTTGTCGTATTACGTACTGCTCGCGGGCAGCGCTGCATTGGCTGTGCCGCGCATAGGACTCGGCATACCAACAGCGGTGCTCATTTGACTAATCAGTGACCCGACTAAAATCAACACTGTGCTGTTACAGAACGGGAATTGCCGCAAAGATATATTCATACAATAAAATTAATTCAACATGAATAAACACAGAAAGCCTGCTACGTCGGCCGTTCGGCGAAGGTCTTGCAGTCGGTTTTGTGTCCGGCGGCCCAATGGCGCTTCTGGCATTGGCGCGAGCAGTACCGGGCACGGTGGCAACCAGCGCACGTTTTTTGCGCTGTGTCCTCGCATAGCCAGCACATGTCGTGTGAGCCGAATTTTTCCTTGGTGTATCCCGTGTAGTGCCCGTGCTTTTTTCGGTTGTACACAGTGCGGCAGAACGGGCACTTGGCCTTGCCGTACGTGTCGTCGGTGGGGGTGTCAATGCTTTGGTTTTCTGCATCGTTATACGCCTTGAACTTGAGGGGGTGATTACATTTCCACGTTTCGCGAACAGGGTCGTACTCGTCGCAGTAGCACTGCCGTCCTTTGTTGGGATTGACGCATCCTTGAGGGCAAGGCGGGCAGCCGTACGCCACGGGGTTTAGGTGGCTCCGGCATTCATCCCACAGCATGATGTCTCGGAAGCACTGGAAGCACAAGCGGTGCGTGCACTGCGGCAATTTGACGGACGGCTTTGTGTGCAGACACACAGAGCATTCTGTTGGCGCTGTGTTAATGTCTAATTTCCCCCATCCAAACCCGGCGACTTTGAACCACGGCCCACACGTCATGCATGTGTCATTGCCATAGTTGTCCAGAAATTCCGTTTCGTTGTCCGGCCACTTCCGGGATTCACACACTCCCGCGTTGACACACCCCATGGTTTCATTGCTATCCGTGTGTTCGGCCATGTTGGCAGCGGTGTTATGCCGCCGCAGCTGTACCATACGCTGTACATCTGTGCACTCGCGCGGCTTTGCACCTGATAGTTTAGTGGGTCCTCTGCGGCGACAACAATGCAGGTGCCACTCTTATTCAGTCGTGCGTTTGTGCACAAAAAATGCCACGACAAGATTGATTTCCTCCGGAGAACAAACGTCGTGCTCCATGCGAGCAGCAAGGCTGTACGAGGAAAACGCCGCTCGGTTTCGTCGCGTGTATACGGAATGAATCGGGTGTGTGGTAAGAATGTCGGGACACTGCTTTCGCGTATACAGGATATGGCGATCGTCAATTGTGACGACCATGCCGCACGCTTTGCGCACTACAGAGTGAACACCCCTTCCGATGGTAAAATATTGGTCTTTGGAACAGGGAATGTTATCCGTGCGGGCGGTTGCACCCATGCAGACAGCGTGTTGAGCGTGATTAAATTTGCCCACTGGATTCAAATGCGAGTACGCTCCAATGCGCTGGTCCACTACTCGTGCATACAAACACCGAATATGGTTCTGACTGGTCAATACGTTGGCGGACGTACCCCAGAACACATGATTACCGGGTGGAGGTGTACAAAAACATCCAAATTCCCGGGTATTGCGATCACCACTGCCTACAACAGTACGCCCGAAGTGTACCAGGGCAGTGGAAAATTTATCATCCCCGGCGTGATCTCGGTTGGGCAACTAAACGACGTGCTCGACATTATGTGCGACAACGATTCTGCAAATTCAAACCATGCGTATAAAGAAGCTACCGCAGGACGGGCAACGTAGACATGTGGGCCGAGTTTGAAGAACGCCGGCCATGCTGTGCTGGCAGCCTTCGTGTAGTCGGCATATTGCTGCTTTTTGTGCTCGTCCTGTTCATCGGTGGTTTTACAGAGTATTTGTATGCTGATCTCACTGTGAACCCATACGACACATTTCTACTGGCCAGTGTTACCCAGAGCATCAATTTTACACGATCCGTTTGCCGCACGCCCATAAAATCGGCTCTGTGTGCGCAGCCAAGGTACCTGGACACAATCCCAGTGCAATCAGCTGCATTTAATTTTGCCCGTCAGCGCGCTCCAGCGACCGACATGCTGATTGAGATGTGTATGCAGGTGCTGCCCACGACACTCACTGGCGAAGAAGCCTTTGTTCGCGGCACGGTCGTCCGTGGGCATATCTTACGTGTTGTTCAGACACGATCGTCACTCCACCTGTTCATTGGTGCTGCCGACGAAGTCTCTGCGCCATACCCGGTTGATATGGCATCTCTCGGCTCAGCAGCAACGCGCGGCCTGTACAATGCAACACGATCTGCGCCAAGAATCGCCGAAGCGCTTGCAGGTGGCCTGTATTCCACACGTGGTGTGGACATAGATCGGCTCTTCAAAGAATTGGCTGAAATCCGTGCAATGCCGGACGGAGAACCCCGAGGAGTTACTGGCTGTAGTATGCTTGTGTCAAGGTTTACACGGGGGTCCGCGCCCAGAACAAAAGCTGGGACGCGGCTCAATCGTGTGTTCTCGTCTGTTAAGAGAATTTTGCAATCGGACATGTTGCGACAGAATGCGTCAATTGCGTACAACAAATTGACTCGGATGAAGGTTATGGGCGTGAAGGGGTTCGGGACCCAAAAGTGCCGCTGCACTCCGCCTGCTGATCGCGACGGCACGGTGTATCCAGACCGTGCCACGAGAAATGCAGCGTATCGTGAGTGGGAGCAGTGTTGCTATGCTGAAGCAGAGTGGGCTGTGCCGGAGAGTGGGGTTTTCCACGATGGGTCCACCAACACTCTCGTCGTTCCGTCGTTTGCGGCCGACATGGGCGCACATTCGCATTCCACGCTAGCATATGGCGGAGTCGCCAGCGTATTATCCGAAGGACTGTTTCGCGCCATTAGCCCCGTCAGTCTTATGCAAGGGCCCGCCGGGGAATTCATCCCACCCGACGCGGTTCCATATTTGTCGCCGGTGCCATACAACGACGGATGTCTCCTGGACAACATGCGGCTGAAACCATTTCGTGTATCAGTCGATGTGGCATACAGAGCGGCAAAGCAAGATTCAACGCATCTGCACCACAGCATACCCGGCAAGTCGATTTTCCAGAGCGGAATGTCGCAGTTTTGGGCACCGACCGTGCAATACGCGTGCTTTCTCCGGATGAGCTCTGAGGAACTTGATAATATTTTTGCATACTGGAAAGAGTACAAATCGGATATGACGTGTTCTGGCACTGTCCTCGTATGTAATATCACAACAGCATACCGATCACTTCGCTGACAACTGCAGGCATCGTAGTGCGAACGACGGCCACACAGTCCACGCCATGGCAAGCACGTTGTGCGACTTTGTTACCATGTTATACGACGAGAACCCGAAGTGCGTTCGTATGATTCCGTTGCTACCCTGGCCACACGAAGACACCGACGAATTTCTGTATATCTGCGGGTGCATCGTAGACAAAAAGCAGTGGCTGCAGCGTTGTATTAAAGACCAATTCTCGTGTTCACCCTTTCCGGCACCTGCGATCGCAATCCTTGCAAAGATTTGGCAAAGGCACAACACAGTCGTTGATAAACTAGAAGCCGTACGAGCGGAAACAGCGTTTTATATGAATACCGTACGCAACACGTAGGCTGCCTGCACTGCTGCTGTCTGGACGCGTGGTTGTAGAACCAGAATAGCCAAAGGCGGGTTACGATATTTTAATATCCTAATAAAAACGATTCGCGTCTATGGTGCCAGCGCCGTCACCGGCACGTGCATGCCGCTATGAGTGTGTACGCTGGCGGCTTGCTTGCCGCACTTCCTCCATATCCCTTTTCCATTGATCAAACTCGTCCCAGAACATGTCGCGTTCCTCTCGCGATCGTTTTCGAGGGCGTGGTAAGTCCTTTGTGCCGGGGACAACGGTCGTCTTGTTCGCGGATCGATTTATCGCGTGTGCAGACAATCTGCGGCGCGGCCTTGGTCGTATACCGATCAGCTTGTTGAGTTGGAAATCGTTTTTCGGGGTCGTCTCCATTTCTACCGACTTTGATAGTGCCAAACATCGTTTGTGGTGCTTGCAGTCGCTTGGTTGACAGCCGTACAAATGTGCGTCTTTCGCAGCGTGATACAGATCTTTGCCGCGCTGACACCAGAAAGACCGGCGTATCAACGGCGTGCCCCCATAGACGCACTGCGGCGATGCGCCATTCCACGTGTCTCGGCTCGGTAGTCGAATGGTCTCGACGGAATGCTCCGACTTCATAGAGGCAAGCGCCGTCTGTTGTTCAGCGTGGATAGACGAGAGTTCCTGAATTGCACTTTGGAATAAACCAATTGTTGTTGAATACGACCAACCGTTGCAGGGGCTGCTTCCAACCAGCTTGGCCGGGATTGAACCAGCAATGGTGCTCTCGAATCCGCCTTTTGGTGGTGATGGAGACACTGTAACCGGGACGGCCGGGTCAGGGCCGAGAAAAAGGTCCGCGATATCACTCATGCTGCATTCGGAAAGGTGGACGCCGGCGATGTGGCTGACGGCACCAATGCCCGGGAGAAGCACACTTCGTCCATCTTCGGACCGAACAATCGAATTCACGTCCATACCGTTTTTGTCGTGCTGCACGACAGGATTTGTGCACCCTGCAACCAGCGAGTCTGTGAGGTCTCGTATGGTGGTTAAATCCGACGCAGCACGCGACTGGATTTGTCGAAGCAAGCCACGAGATGTGTCCGCAAGTATCAAGAGCCCACATTTTGCGGTATCGCTGTATTCCATCGCGTCTGAAATTCGTACAGCGTGGTCTGATTGTGGCCCAGGTGTGTGGAGTGCAACAAGTGCGGACAGGTGTTCCACCACATCCGTGGAAAGATCCAGGGCAATGGCAGGTCGCTTCGCTTGAAGGCCAGCAGCCCGAAGTTGGTGCGGATGTCCGAGCCGCGCGGCAGCTAGGGGTTCTGGGCCATGTGGCACAAACCCGACGTACGGGACTTCGCACGACTGAATGCCGAGTCTGCGGTTGTTGCAGCTGTGTGCGGCAATCGCTGCTGCCGATTTGAGGACATGCACTTGGTCCGCGGTGGCCTTCGCAGAGTTCTTGTGCTGAGAGCAGTTGGCGCAGAGGGGAATCGCGGTATTAAGAAAATCGTTGGCAAGGATATTGGCGTTAGTTATGGGGTCCGCGAGTAGGTCGTACACCGCAGTCGCAGTGCGTTCCACGGCAGCGTCGAAGGCAGCCGTTGCGCGGTCTCTGAAGTCTTTCGCGCGTGTGAGCACCTCCCAACAGACCGCGGTGCTCCATTTAAGACGGGCCGCACGGGCTCCGCGCTTGCGGTAATCCAGCGCGTCTGCGTCGAGGCAAGGCGCGTCGGTAAACAACGATGAGCCCGTACGACCCGCCTGGCATGGGTCACACTCAGCGGTATGTGCGAGGCGCGTAGCGTAATTCACTGTAACGTTCACGCCACATCTCTTCATCTGCGCCAGCAACTCGGTGTGGTGGTCTGTATACGTGTATTTCGAGGACGACCCTGTTAGCCGACGAAGGATCGCACGCGTCCCATTCGGCCGTGTAGTGCTGCAGACAAACGGCCGGCATATGGTTGTGTGCAGAAACTGTTGCAGATTTATGCCCGATGACGCAGCCGAAGCCATGGTCCCTGCAAGTTCCGCCGCCGCAATTAGCATTTGGAGTGAAAAGTTCACGTCCTTTGTCGCGCTCCTGTAATCCGCGTCCATTGTTGCACACGTCTGATGTGTAACAGCGGCTTCGCACGCGGATTGCATTGCGGTCAACATGCGGGTCGCCATCTCCTCTCGATGCGTATTTATACCGTCCATCCTTCCTTCAAACACCTCAAGTGCGTTGTTGGCAGACTCCTTCGCTCCGCCGTCCGTATCGTCGCTGTCAAGTCGCGATACAAATGCGAGCGTGGCTAGCACGAGGCTCATACAAATTGCCGCATATTCTAGTGCAATACTTGTGTTCTTCGCCAACATCTCGATCTTTTCAAGGCGGCGCTTGATGGGCAAATGAACGGCATCTTGGTCCGAATGTGGCCCTGCGACTGAGAAAACACACAGAAAATTCATAAACATGCATTCCTTTGGCCCCGCCCGCATACGCATCCGTGCGTCTGCCAGCTCGGGATTGAAGCCGTCGATTCCCCAGATCATCTGGACCGTCCGCAGATCCATAAAGCTTGCATTCTTTGTCGCCGTATGTATCACAGGCCGGCGACGAGTCGGAGTTTGGCATTGTCCGTCGTCGTTTGACTCAAAGTCTGTGGCACAATTTATCGCGGCGCACATGACGTGTTAAAAGAAAGTTCTAGCAGCACACCACACTAGAACAACCCACCCCGATCCTAAACAGCTTGCTTACCGGACATGGCGATAGGGACGTCGACGCGTGTAGGAATGAAGTTGTGGCGTCGGAGTTCGCCAGTGGCAACCCAGTCTCGGGATTTGTGCCCTCGCGGTCTGACGCTGTGCTGTTGTGTAATAGAACTCTGTTCCACTTTATCCCAATGTAGGGCATCCGATAACAGCAGCCAGCAGTCGCACCGAAAACGATCAGTGTCGCCGCGTTTATTACACGCTGTAACAAATTTACGCGACGGCCAGTCGGTCGTTGCCGTCGCGCCAATGGAGGGTGTATGGGAGGATGTTGTGACCTGTTCGCGTCGTGCCATTGGCTCGAATCTGCAGTGTCAAATGCCAAGCGGCTTGGCATCGAGGCCGGAATGCCACGCGGCACCAGCCTTCTATGCAGATGTCGGCATGACGTAACAAAATACGCCGACAGACCGTGCGCTTGGCATCCCAGCCTCGATGCCGGCATTTGCAGTAGAATTCATCGAGGCTGAAGTGCAAGCCGCCAAGTGATTGAATCCATATTTCAACGGGATCGGTCGGAACATTGTCCACAACACAATCCCATTTCACTCCACCCCTCAACGCAATCAGACACTGCCAAAGGTCGATATGGAAATCCCGGCAGATGGGATATTGTGCCGCAATGGCTACGTACTGCTTGACCCACCGTGCATCGATGCCTCCGGTTTGATCACAGGAGCCCACAACCACGGCCCCGAACACTTCAAGTACATTCCAAAGGGTCTTTACTGGGTGGAATGGGTCCCGGCCATGGCTCTCGGCCCGTTTGGCGTGATTGTGTCGTCCGCAACCGACAAAGCCGGGACGCACTCTCTGCAAGATGTTGTTGTGGTCTCTGGCTGCAGGGGCTGCCTGCTCGACTTAAGTCTCGTCGACAGAGACGGTTTGTCGGTCGGCATAGCAACAGTCACAAACGGCGTAGTCCGAAAGGCTCGGCACGTGTCGAGTGTGTTTCAGGTGAGTAGAGAGGCGCTGCCATCGCGTGTTCGGTCCGGCGTCGCGGATGGGTGGATGACCATTGCAAACATACTGGTGGCGTACCACGCACGGAACGACGCACGTAAAAGGGCGTGCGTATACACAGCATCTAAGGTATGGCCATCCTTTAGGCCGGACGAGAGCGGATACCACGAGTCACGAACCCGCATCGGGGAAGTCCTTGCACACGGGTTGATGTACGGCAGCGATGGCGCCGACTTTCAGTCGTTGTTAGACGATGGGATCCGTTTTCACATCGAAGGTACCACTGCCGCGTCGACCCAAGCCACGCCCAAGTGGTTTATTGAAGCTTCGCGCGAACGCATGCAGTTCCCATCTGTCCGAGCGCTGTACGGGGCGACGGTGGGCAGACACGCAGCCATCCGAGTCATTCCGGGAATGGAGTTTCCGTGCAAAGAAGGCCCGGAAGTCTGCATTGGCGAGGTCCGCGTACTATACCGCAACTCGGGCAAATGCACAGTCTGCACTGCGTTCGTAAGCAGCCCCTCTGTCTGGTTTGAGGTGGCAACGTGCTCGGCTGATTCTGCCACGTGTTACGATTGTTTTGACAAGCAATTTGGCCGCTGGAAGAGGGTGGGTATATTTCGTTGCTATGCCATTGACGTCGTGGATTGGATGAGTTCGCACATCATTGATTGGGCGCATCTGCGCGCGTACGGAAGGATGCCATTGATCGCCGACGGGAATGTATACCTAGACGAAACGACAATGAAGTCTGGCTTGATCGGCGCGACGTACCGGCTGCTGCTCGAGGCACAGCAGCGGATACTGGAACGAACAGAATCGCGATTGGCCATGGCCAGACACGGTGTGAACCTTGACAACCAGGAGATGATCGCACGCAAGCGCGCAAGTTCGAATTTCGACGGCGACCTGATTCTTGCACCGTGTGTCGCGAACATGGATGCGGCGGCTACGACATCCACAAACGCCAAACGACTCGACCTCATGACGATTATTGCCGGCTCAGCCTTCGATCAGAACCCGTTAACGGCCACAGTCTCGATTCGAGGGCAGATTGAACGAGCAAAACGTGCGATTGCAGCAGACCAAGCTGTGCCAGAGAGGACTCGCCGCGATCGGTCGAAAGAGGTCGAGAAGCTCCGGCGTTTTATAGACCCACGTGTTGGACTCAAGTACCCCGTGTCGGGATGTGCATCAAGGGCCACGCGCGAGTCCGACAAAATCAAGTGTGTGTTTGTGGGGGACGACGGCGCAGTTCTCAGCACTGGCATTCGTGTTGCTCGCTGTATGCAGCATATGGGACTATTGCACGACCCTGCATTGGGTGGGCGTGCAACGCCAGTCACACTGGCACGTATGAAAGCGGCAGATAGGCATCTGGAAATCCGGATGGACAAGATGCTCATGCCGGAATAGCACACAGCTTGCAGCAATCTCACCATCCCGTGTATCTTATTAAAAGTTGACATAACATTCCCCCCTTTGCACCTCTGCATCCTCGCATGTCAACGCCATTGGCGTATCTGTATACGCCGATTAATCCGAAGCAACTTCTGTGACCCTGTAAATGCACCATGCACCACCTTTTTTTTAAAGGTGTAACCACGATTGTGGATGTAAATGGAAGGCATCATTGTTAAGTCTCCAGGAGCATAATGCAGCGCGATGTAAGGTCAATGTATTCGCACCAGGCAGACGGGCTTTTAGTGAACGGGCTATGTTCTGCGTTGCGACAATGTGCACGGACAGACGCGGGGAGCCTGGATGGCGCATGTGTACCAAACCATAAACAGCCACTGACACCGGCGATGCCTACCACAACGCCGGCCATTATACCGTTGCGGTCGTGATAACGCATCTCGAGAATCACACTATCGTCCGCACGGTACAGCTGTGGCCAGCGCTCTGCCGAGACCACTGAGTACGAATGCATACCGGCATCAAGCATGCACAATCGCGGACACGCGTCTGCACGTATGCCAAGCCATGTCAGGGAGAGGACCCCATTGCCAAAAACATGATGGACACGCTGCGCCATTTTGTGCTCTGTCATATGGTGTGTATATACGCCCGGCATCGCGACTGGGTATCACAATGCGACTCTTTTCGGCGTCTAACGGCGTAGAAACCGGGCAAGAGGCATACGAACTGCCATGGGCGGCATACGCCACCATGGTCGTTTATGTGGCGGTCGTGTTGTTTACAAACCACCAAGCAGAACCCCAGTACACGAAAATCACAGGCCACTCGCAATCTTTCTTACAGAGATTAATCTCGCATTTGTCGTAGCCTGCGACTGTGCAGTTTGTTTATTGAGGAAAGAAAAGGACGGCGTGCGCCACAGCAACTGATTGCTGGAAAGGCAAAATAAGTTCGAGGGTTGGCCCAGGGCGGCTGCGCACATACGGCATGGACAATCGGCGAAGATTCGCGCCGTCGTCCTGGTTGATAGCCGTTGTCGCTGCCAGGAATATCGTCAATACAAGCACTTGCACCACCTGCCTTGGCATTTATCACAGTCGCATCCACATTCATGGCACATATGGCACATATCGACTTCTGGGTCCTTTCTGTATGGAAGAACCTGGTCACAAACGTGATCTTGGCATCGGCATCGGTCGTCTGTGGCATCAAGGCGGTGTGTACAATCCGCGTTCTCGAGATGAAAAAGGTTCAAGTGAACCCACAACCTGTGCGAAATGTCTGCGCCGCATATGGGTCCTCCGAACCGTCCTGCCATGTATGTACACACACGTGGATCGGTGTAGCTCAAACCACGCATTCTCTTTTCATCGGTGCCGTGCATGTGGCAGTAGACCGTTCCATCCTTGTAAACGTGCCCACCGTTGTTACACCCTTCGTAAAGGCAAAACTTGACGTCATACTTTAATCTCCGAATCTGCTTCCTGGTCAGCAATGATTTGATCAAGTCCGCAAGACCAATCTCGTACCTACCTAATTGTGCCACAAATAACTTTAGCTCATAAACCCTGAGCTTGCTGATACGAATTCTCTTTGCAGTCGACATTTTGTAAAAATACAATCAAATCACCAACGCAATCGCGTTGGTCGTCTGGTCTCACGTGATAGAGTGCTGCGTCTCTTGTGGGAATGAAGTGGTGGGGCAAAGTTGTGAGAGGATTGTGACAAGAAATTAAAACCAGACGTTGTATTTGGGCCTCGATGCCGGACTAGAATTTGGATCTTGCGATACGCATGCCTGTAACAAAATATGTGATGGGCATCGAGGCCCGAATACCACGCAGCGTGGAGTCAAGGCCCAAATTCGAGCTGCCGCTGTGCGCATTCCATCACTCGTACGGAAGCACATTTGGACGGGTTGCATTACAATGGCGGAGGGCGTACCAACCGCGTCGGTGGTTCAGCACTGTAACAAACACCAGAAGTTTTTCTTGCAATGGTTTCTGAGCAACGATCGGCGCATAATTTATCTCACCGGTGGGCCGGGCAGCGGTAAGAGTTGGTGTATCAAGTTAGTGGCACAACAGGCCAAAAAACAAAATCTGTCACTGATATGCTGCGGGATGACAGCACAGGCCACGCTGCAACTTCCATCCACACGTGTGCACGTTCCATCCCATAAACGGTGGACCGAACTGCCTCCAAACACATTTGACGGCACACTCATGTCCCCACGTGACGCTTACAAAGACCAACGGGACCTCGTTGTTGTTGTTGACGAGTGTGGGATGATGACAGTAGATCAGGGCCAGCGACTCATGTCTCGATATGCTTTGGCTAGGATCCTTTTGGTAGGCGACCCTGCGCAGCTGCAGCCTGTGAACGGCGTCGCGTTTGTTGGATCGCACGACTACACGAAAGCACGCCAGGCGCACGGGCGCGAGCAACTCGCCGAAGTGGTGCTTGGTGTGCAGATGCGCATCGCGTCCGACGACCCGGACGGCCAACTCTTGTCTGATTTTCTCCGCGACCTGCGGTTGGGAAAGTTTACCAGATGTGTCGAGACTGTGATGCATATGTTGAGCCAGGCACCTCCGTTCGACCCATCCAAATCCCCTGACGCAATCGTTGTCGCGTTTACCAACCAGGACGTCGGGGAAACAAATCGCGCGTACACCGAAATATTTGCGGCAATGCACGAGTACGACAAGATCTGGTTCCCGGTGGTAATGTCCAAGGTATTGGACCGTGCCCGATTCTACGGCGATCATACATCTGGGATGGCAGGGCCATTCTGCCGCGGTGTGCGCTGTATCATTACGAAAAACATCAAAGAGGACGGACGCATCGTCGGAGCCAACAACCAGCCAGTCGTCATGTGCCAAAAACTTACGCCGGATGGCGGCCCTGCCAAACCGGGTGCCCCGATAGTCTCGGTAGATATGGGCCCAGGCGGTGTCACTCTACTGAATGCGGGTGCAGACGGCGGCCCTCCTATTCGCGTTGGCGTGGCGGGGACAGTATGGTGCGTACAAGGAGTTACGACCACCAGACAACTTTATGTCAATCTTAGAATGTGCACAGGCGATGGGCTCTACGTTGCAATGAGTCGCGTTAAGCGTTTCTCGCAGCTCGCGGGCGCGTCTAATTATGATCGGGACCGGCTGATTCGAGTGCTAGAAACGCCAAGTCCCGCCAGGATTATTTCCAATGAAATCATAGGACGGGCACGCAAAGCCAAGCAGCGTCGAATGCAAGCAATGTTCAAAAGACAGCATGCACAGAAGCGAAAAGGAGACGCCTCGCCAAAGCGCCCCCGTGTAGCCTAGCATGTGCCCATGCGCATACGGAAGACACACAGACGACGTAATAAAATTATCTGGACATCCGTAACAAAATCCACTTGGTTCTCGTATTTGGCGCACGTGTCTTTTGCTACGACGCCGCATTTATATCGTTTGTATAGCCAGATATAAATTTAAAATACGCCATAACCCGCCTGCCGGTGTTTGCCTTGACCCCCCCCCCCA